>BNJU01000543.1_pt1 | contig 26344 bp, 59 predicted proteins | sample 8539281 | NCBI WGS metagenome assembly BNJU01 (sample SAMD00202456, study PRJDB9452) | human saliva metagenome | isolation source: human saliva | place: Japan
TTTTTGTCAAGTTTTTATTTAAATATAATTTCGTTTTTTTAAATAATATTTTTCATTATATAAATTATTAAATAAATATAAACAAATAATTAAAAAAATTACCACGATTTTTCTTTTCAATTTTTATCTTTCATATAAAATTCACTCTATAATTTCAAATTATTATTTAATCTAATACCAACTTTTCTCACAAAAAGTCCTCTTTGGGCCCCATTAAGGACCCTCCCCCCTCCAACACCTATAAATACTAAATCCTACCAGTTTTTCTAGACCGTGTTTAGGTGGCTTTTAAGAAATTAAGACTATTCTTATACTTTCAGTTTTTTTAAAACTGTATATTAACACGGATGGCTTTGGCTGTTCGTATAAATCAAGGAGGAAACAAATGAGTAATAATCTACGACAGATCGCTAAAGATCTTCGATCGTTTGTAAAAAGATGTAAAGACGTACATTATTCTGATAGCCTGCTTATCTCTTTTTTGATAACTGGGCTTTTAACACTTGCGCCAAAACTTCAAGCTGATGCAATTGCTGAACAACAAGAAGTTACTGCGCAAACTTATGACACAATTTCGGACCTAAGACAGTCCTTTATGCGTGCTAGAAAGGAAAATGAAAAATCATTAAAAGGAGCACAAAGTGAACTTGCTAGATTAATGAAACAAGGGGACCAAGTAATAAAGAGTCCATGGGCTTCATTCCAATACTCAGCAGGATTTACAAATAATGACTGGGGAACTACTTATAGAGGTAGAGGTGGAAAATATCTTGAATACTTTAGTAGAAGACCTAATGATTTGACTAAGTATGTATTTGATGCGAATAAACATCAATATGGGGCAACTAATTTGAATGTTAAGAGAAATCAAGAACCTAATTCATTAGCAATTAATCCAGCAAATAGATATGATGCTTACACTCCAGAAAGTGTAACTAAAATGGATACATTATCAATGGAACCTTATAAAAATTTCACACTTAACCCAAGTGTAGAAGCACCAGTTGCTGGAAAATATTTAGCTCCTACTTTTCAAGATGTAAGTAATCCTCAAAGAGACACAATAACAGCTAAGTCATTTTTTAGATAGATCAGAAGAAAAATTTAATAGACATGCTGGTAATAAAAGAAATGGTATTCCATCAAGTTATACCGGATATACACATTATGTAGAAAATGTATTAACACCACAAAAATCTGACAACGGTAATACATCTACAACAGGTGTTGCGAATGCAAATACAAATGCAAATGCAAATACAAAGTGCAAGTACAAGTGTTGCTCTTACAGATGATGAAGGAACATTTACTACAAGTAAAAATTACTATTATAAATCAAATGTTAATCTAGGTAGTGTGGGATGCAGGTTCAACATGGGAATGGAAACGGTAACAGGAGGACCGTTTACTAATATAAATGGAAGTTTTGATAATGGATATGAAAGTGATAGTAGTTATGATGGTATTGCTGCTTGCAGCATACAGCTACCAAGGCTTTATCAGATGATGATATTCAAAATGGTAGTACAACTACAAAAAAATAATGTGAAGTATAATGTTAATGGTATTGGTAATGGAGTTGCTGGTGACTATAGCTTAACTAATGGTACTGTCACTCATCCTACTGGTTATACTCCTTCTTCATTTTCTCCTTCTACATTTACAACATTAAGTAAAGTATTAGGTGCCTCAGTTAAAGTTGATAGTGATGCGACTGTTAGCGGTACTTATAAAACAGGAGATTATAATGGTGGAAATGCACATTCAGCGACACGTACTGGTATTTTAGTAACTCAAAAAAATGCAACTACAAAAGTTACGGCTGGTATAAGTGGTACTTTTACTACAAATGGTAATCAAAATAGTAGCAGTATTTATGTTAATGCATTAACAGCGACACCTACTGCGTCTGTACCAACTGCAATAGCAAATGTTAGTAGTGCTACTTTTTATGTTGGAGACAATAATGCAACTAATAATACAGATATAAGTCATGGAATTATTGTAAAACAAGGTGATTTAAAAATGTAACTGGTACCTCTGATAATCCTACTAAGTTTTATGTTCGTGGAAAACAAAGTACAGGTATTATGAATATAGGTGGATATGCTTCTGTAAGTGGAGTAAGTTTTGATGTTTATAACTTAAGTAGTGGAACTGGACATAATAGTGCAGTTGCAACTCATAGTAGTAGAAATACAGATATAACAAATTCAACAATGTCAATTTATGGAGATAATAATAATGGTATTTTAAATACAGGTGCAGGAAATCTTACTTTTTGGAGGAGCTAATGGTAGCATAACTGTTTATGGTAAAAACATAGTAATGGTATTTTAAATACATCATACTACTAATACTGGAAATGTTACTGTAACAGGAAATATAACTCTTTCTAAGGATAGTGAAGAAAGTAATGGTATCTTAAATGAAGGTTTAGGAAAAATACTGTATCAGGAATAACAGTAACTGTTAAAGGTAAAAAGAATCATGGAATACAGAATAAAGGTATATTAACTTCTAGTGGTGTTACTTTTGAAATAGGGAAATAATGATACTGCTACTGATGATGGTAATAATAATGGTATTTATAATAATTCAACAAAGTAATGCCCCTACTAGTATAATTAATAATATATTCAATATAACTGCTAATAAAAAAATAATGGTATAAGTGTGGCTGGTAGCCAAAAATATTGAAATAAGTGGAGGAACTCATTTTAATACAAATAATACAACATTATCTACTGGAATATTCCATGCAGGAACTGGAAAAATAACAATTGAAAATCCTACTGCTTCTACAAGTAATGATATAACAGGTAAGCAAATTAATGGTATTTATGTTAGTAACGGTGGAGATTTAGTTATTGGAGCTCGTAATAAAACGGATGATGATAATATAAACTTTAATATAGGAACTTCAGGAACAATTACTACTGAAAGTAACGGGATAAAAGTTAGCAATGGAAAAGCTACAGTAAATAATGCAGTATTTAATGTAGGAGCTGGAACAACTTCTACTGATTTAGATTACAAAAAAATAATGGTATCGCGGTTGATAGTACTAACAGCGAATTGACAGTATATTCATCAGTATTTAATATTAAAAATTATGAAAATAACGGTATTGTAATAGACGGTACAGGTACTACTAAAAACAATGATGTAACTTATAGTAATTTTTAAAATAACTAATGATTATAATTCTACAATAGGTAACACTGATCCTTATAACAATGCTAAAAAAACAGGAATACTTCTTAAAGGAACTGTAAAGGGAAATATTGGACATCATGATGAAGATAATCTTGCTGATCTTAATACCAATACTTTTTGATATAGAAGGACCTGGTACTAATACTGCAGCACAAAGAGTATCTGCTGTATATTTAGATAATACTACAGGTGCTGATTTAAATATTGGTGGTAAATTTAATATAAATAAAACAAACGCTGGAAATTATAATACAGGTGTTTATGTTATAAATGGTGGTACAACTAATTCAGCTGCAAAAAGCAATAAATGGTATTTATACTATAAATGGTGGTAAATATAATCAGGAACCTTCATTAATAATGCTAAAGTGGATGCTATTGGTGACAATGTTAATGATAAAACCCGTTCACAATATACTATTAAAGGTGTAAGGATGCTCAATATAATGTAGGAACTTATTTAAAAGATTCTAAAGTTCCTAATATAACTGGTATATATACAATTTCAGATGGAACAGGAGAATGGAATGCTGGAGTTCTTTTATAAACATTCTGAAGTTGATAGAATAATAGGTAATTTTACAGTTGGCTCTCAAAAATGATGGTTTATATGTTGACAAAGATTCAAAAAGTTACAAAAATTGATTATTCAACTTTCAATGTAAATGCTGATTATTCAAATGGTGCATATATTGAAAAATCTGCTGGTCCTACAACTATTGCACATTCAACATTTAATGTTGGTAGTAATACTACTAGTGGTTTAAATTATGCTACAGGACTTACTATTTATGATAGACAAGATACTGCTGCCGCTGATTTTTAATATAACCGCAACTGATTTTAATGTAAATGGAGCAACAGGTGCTGGTAAAGATAATCAAAGTAGTGGAATATATTTAAGAAGAGTTGAAAATGTAACAGTTGATGGATCAACTTTAGATGGTAAAGATTCAAGATTTAAACTTACAAATGGAAGTACAGGTATTACAATAGATAATGCTTTAGGAAGAGGAGTTCGTCCTAGTGGTAGTACTATGATACATACACTTCAGGAGCTTTCAACATTAACTTTCAAAACAAATTCTAATAGTGCTCCTTTAAGAACATCTACTACTGCAGGAAACTTAGCAGTTGCAATGAATATTGGAAATGATGGTTCAACTAATAATGTAGGTATAAATATACAAAATGGTTCATTCTTCTTACCATATACATATACTGATAATGCAGATGAATTTCCTCAATCAACAACTAGAAATGATAATACAATTAAGATAACTAATGCCTATACCGCTACTGACAAAAAGATCGTGGAATTGATATGTCTATTGGTAAAGATGGTGTAGTTGGACATAATACAGGATTTAGTAATATTAGTTATGTAAAAAAATTGGATATTACTAATGGTGTTGATATTGATGGAACTATGCAAGAAGGTTATGGTTCATTAGTTGTAAACGGTAAAGAAAAATATGGTATTTGCTAACCGTGGAATTATCAATAGTGGAGATATTAAATTAAAAAAATATTATCGTAAGAGGATCAGATAACACAATTGCTTTTCTTTGATAAAATGGATTCTTCTAAACCACATCATTATGATGATAATACAACACCAACTAATTTAGGTGGTGTAGGTTGGTTAAATGGTGCCCTTTATTTACAAGGTACTATAGGAGAAGCAGGAATGACTACGAAGCCTGTAAGTGGTAACGTTGGAGTTTATGCTCATTCAGGTCAAAGAAAGGGTATAAATCAAGCATTAGCATTAAATGGAACAGGAACCACAACAGCATTAGATATAAAAGGTCTTAAAATCGGATTTTGGTCAAAATTCTGAAAGTGGAGTGCTAGTATATGCAGATAGAGGTACAGAAGTAGAGGTAGCTAATAATATCAAAAGTGAAGATGACGGTTCAAAATATTTAAGTACTAACAGTACTCCTGGAGCGACTGATAAAATTATTTCAGATGGAGTGCAATATGATAGTGCCAATAGTCATAATGTTTGGGGTTATGATATAGATTATAGTAATCTTTCAAAAAAATACTACAATGTTCTATTCACAAGGAATATATAAACATGGTGATAATGGTTTAATGTTTAGTGCTGACGGTAATTTCAATAATTCTCCAACAAAAATTACAGTAAACTCTAACGTAGATATGGTATCAAGACAAGGTATTGCATATTTTGCTGATAAAGGTGGAAAAGTTGTTGTAGGAAAAGATAGTAGTAATAAGTTTGATACCAGAGCTGGTGGGTATAAATCTATAATTGCTCAAGCTAGTGGTAAAACAGATAATGTAACATCTGAAGTTGAAATACATGGTAAAATTATAGCTGCTGATAGTAACTTATTAGGACAACTTAGAAATTCAACTGGTGCAGCAACAGCAAATAATACAATAAAAACTGATTTAGATTATACATATCAAAATATTGGAGCAATTGCATTAGATGGTGGAAAAGTAAAAATTGTTGATTCTGCAGCTGCAACTACAGTAAAAGAAGGAGACGCAAATCTTAAAGTTGTAGCTAATGATAAGTCATTAATATATGGATTAGGAGCTTATTCAAAAGGTACTGGTTCTGAAGTTATATTTGATAAAGATACTGGTGCAGTCACAGTAGTCAGTGGAGAAGACGGTGCATTATATGCTACTGAAAATGGAAGCATTAAATTTAACGGTAATATAGTTAATCAAAATAACAATGTAATCGGTAAGATAAAAAGCAGGGAGTGACTTTTAAACTAGTGGTTTAGAGCACATACTGATTTTCGCTGTTAAATGGAGAAAGATGGGGTAAAGATTATTCAACAAGTAATAAACGATTTCGAATGATCACAAAATGTAACTCCATTCTATGTAAAACAAACAAGTGCAAGTGATAAAGCGTATATTGAATTTAATAAAGATGATACTCAAATAGATATGTATGATGGTATACTTCTACAGGAAATCAATATCAATATGATAGAGGATTAGCTGCTGTAGGTAAATCATTTGGAAGTTCAATAAATGCTGAAAATTCATCTGAATGGGATTATAATAATAGTTATTCAGATTATGCTAAATCTAGAGATTCTGCTGATAAAATTAACAATGCAAAAATATCGTGGTATGGATAATGTAACAGTACATATTTTAGGAGATGCAAACTTCAAGGTGTAAATTTAGGAATTATTAATCAAGCTGATAATTTAAAATGGGATAAAGATCTAGATAAAACAACTACTTCAGGATATTTGAAGACAGTTGCTGATTATGCTGGAATGAAAAATTACAAACAGTGGAGGTACTACTGGAAACGCCAAGAGTACATCAGGAGCATATGGATTTAAGAGTACTATATTAAATTCTAATTTAAAGTATAGAAGCTCCTACTTTCAGGGTTAACAATTGATCTAGAGGACAATGTAAAAAAATAGATTAGCATCGTCAAATCCAAAAAAATGATCCATTTAATAATATTTCAATGGAAAGTACAATGGTTACTATTGGTAAAGATGTTAAAATTACAGGTGATATTGCTCACTACAAAGACAATAGTGGAGATCCACACGATTACAGAGCTGGTCAAGGTTTAAGTATGGCTAATTCACTTTATCGTTGGAGTAAACTAAATGATGCTGATGCTATATATAGAAGAAGTGATGTTTCTGAATCAGGATATAAAAACTATGGTACAGTTGATGTACATGGTGGAACTTCAAAAGAAGGCGGAAATTCTTATGATATTAACATAACTGGTATAAATGTTGCTTATGGTACTATAATAAATGGTGACGGTACCACAACTAAGAAGGAACAGTTAAAGTAGATCATGGATATGGTATTGCAGGTACTGATGGAAGTAAACTTACTAATACAAAAGATTCAGAAATTGAAGTAACTGGTAAGTATCAAAGTGCTAGTACTCAAAATCCTAATCGTTCAGATCATGATGAAACTTTAGCAACTGGACAAAACTATGGTATGGTAGGTATTTCTACAAATAATGTTAAAGATAATCAACATTATATAGATACATACAGAAAACTGATAGTTATAAACCAGAAAAATGCTAGATATGGAGTAAACGCTATAGAATTAGCAAATAATAATGGTAAAATTACAGTTGATGGTACTTTTAGCTGTTGGTATGTTTGCTAAGAATGCTAAGTATGATAAATCTTTAGGAAATAAACGATACTGATGCTAGTGCTTTACAAGGAGATGTTAAGATTTCTTATGATAATACACAAGGTTCTAGTGCTGATTTGATAAAAAGTAAATGAAAATAATACTAATAAGACTCATAGAGGTATAGGTATTGCTCTTGTTGATAAAGGTAATGAAACGTGATGCTTCTAGAAGAGGTGGAGAAATTACTTTTAAATACTCAAAATTCAGGAATTGGAAGTACTGCTGATATTGTAACTAGTTATAATGGTATAGGTGTTTATGGTGAAAGTGCTGACATTACATTTGGTGGTAATGCTACAACAAAAGGTCTTACAGTTGATACTAAAGATAATGGTGCTGCAATTTGGGTAACAGATGATTCTAATATTGGTACTAATTCTAATCACCTTAATAAAGATACTATAAACTTTAATTATAAAGGTTATAATAATGCAAATGGTTATGCTTTTAGTATTTGGAAGTACTAGTAACGATACTTCAAAAAAATTATAATACAACAGCTAAAAACTCTTAGATGTTAAATTTAATAATAATGATACTGCTGCTACTCCTACATCTGTAAACTTAGCATACGAAAGAACAAAAGGCTGGAACAACTCCTGCATTAGGTAGCACATATAAAAGGAATCGCAGGTATCTTAGTAAATACAGATGCAAATGATAAAGTTATAAATTATGGTGAAATTAAAGAAGATAAATCAAAGACTCATGTAAGAGCTTATGGTGCAGTTGTTAATAAAGGTCATTTTGAAAAACTGGGGAAATATTACATTAAATGATTCATTAAATCATAAAAGCAAATGATGTAAAAGCTGAAGATCTTAAGAAAGTAAACGTTGGTATCTTAGCAAATGATCATACATCTAATGCAAGAGATACTACATTTATTAATCATCATGGAGATATTAAGATTGGAAGTACTACTGGAAGTGATGCACGTAAGAATGTAGGTGGATTTGCTATTTATGGATATAATGTAGAAACTGGTGCAAAAGAAGATGGAACTAATAGTGAAATCACAATTAACAGAAACAGTTATGGTATCTTCTCTGGAGATGGAGATGTAAAATTGAAAAAAACTAAATTGTTAGTTGGTAATGATTCTGTTTTAGGACATGTTCAAACTACATCAGGAAAATCTACAGCAACACCAACTCCTTATCCAATTACAAGACAAAAAAATATTGTTAGTGGATCGGCTGAATATACTAATTCACAAGATTTAATAACTGGAAGAAAAACAGATGCTGCATATGGAGTTTACATTGGTTCTAATGAAAAATTATCAAATAAAGATAGAGATCATGTAACAATAAGTGCTGATATGGATATTGATAGATATTCTTATGGTATCGTTGTTGCAGAAAATAATGGAGACGCTAATACAAACATAACTCTTGGAAGTAGTACTTTCTCACCAACTATTAACCTTGCTTCAAATAAAGTAGCTGGAGGACAAGTTCATTCAACAGCACCAACAACTACTACAGTAGTGCCAGAAGAAGTATATGAACAAGGAAATGCGGTTTACTATTACTCAGCTGACAGTAGATCTAAAGCTACTTCGTACGCTAATGTAACAATGAATGGAGATTATAATACTGCATACTATACTAAAGGTGGCGTTACATTAGAAAAAGGAGGAAGCATTGATTTAAGATCTAAATATGATGTTGACCTTCGTGAAACAAATGCAAACCATAAAGATGTAGGATATGGAAGTGTGGGTATTGTTTCTGCAAATAAAGATGTTGCTTCAATTAATAAAGGTACAATTATAACAGGATTATCTGATATTCCAAATATGATGTATTCAGCAGGTATGGCTGCAGGACGTAATGTATATGATGCATCTGGTAATTCAACAGGTAAAGATCAAGGATATATTAGAAATGAAGGAACAATCATCGTTAAAGAAAAAGATGGAATTGGAATGTTTGCTACAGGTATAGGTTCAAAAGCTGAAAATAGCGGTCATATTAAACTTGAAGGTGACAACGGAATTGGAATGTACTTAGATAACGGAGCTGTCGGTGTAAATAGAGGAACAATTGAAGGTGACGCAAGTAATCTAAGTGGAATAGTTGCAATTCATGGAGCATACATTAAGAACTACGGAACAATTAATGTAACAGGAAAAGATTCTCATGGAATTGTAACAGATAGTTCTAAATTTGCAACTGATGCAAATGGAAATGTAATATTTGACGCAGCTGGAAATGCTAAATATGTTACTGATACAACTTCACCTGAATACAGACAAGCAATAACAGCGGGAGAAGCTAATGGACATAAAGGACATACTGACCTTTATGGAGGAACTGAAACTTCAATTGAAGAAGGATCTACAGGAAATCCTAAAACAACAGGAGTTGGAACAACTATTATAGCTCCCAAGTGTAACACCAACACCAAAAATTTATGTTGATGGAATCGATACACCAATATTTAATGTAGAAACTGATGCTGCAACTCCAGGATCTTGGGGAGAAAAGATAAAAGTTTCAAGTACTATCCAAACTGGTGGAACAAGAATTATTAATCTATCAGAAAAAGATAGATACGGTAACCAAGTATGGGGTAACTATCATAGAGACCAATTATCTCAATATTCAAGTATTGGATTATATGTAGATACATCAGGAGTTAAGTATACTAAGCCTATTAATGGTATTCAAAAATCTTAACGTAGGAAAAATTGATATGTACTACGGACCAGAAGCTACATTATATACAAAACTCTAAAGCAATTAGAATAGGAGATGTCATTGAAAGAGATCCTGTTACTGGTACTGACAGAACTGTTGAAAGTAATATTTTGAAACCATTCAATGAGGTATTAAGTAGTGGAAATATAAAAACTAACCCGTTATCAGCAAGTTTAACTTGGGAAGTAGTAGAAGAAAAAGATTCTGATGGTAAGAAATTAAAAAGCAATTTATATGAGTAAAGTTCCTTATCATTCATTTGCACACGATGATGATACAAACTTAGTAAACTTTCACAAACAACTTTGGATAACGAATACGAAATCGCTAAACCTCACAGCCATGAAAAAGCTATCTTCAATAAATTGAATAGCTTAGGAAATGGAGAAGGACATATTTTAGCACAAGCATTTGACCAAATGAGAGGACATATTTACGGTGGAGTTCAACAAAGAATTAAATCTACATCAGATATTATCGGTGGAGAAGTAGCTGAACTTAGAGCTGATAGAAATGTATCTAAAGATTCTAATAAGATCAAAAGCATTTGGACAAAGAAACGAATACAAGACTGATACAGGTGGAATACCAGATTGGTCAAGTAATGCAGGAGGAGTTGTGTATGTGCACGAAGACGAAACTGTAAGACTTGGACAAAGTTCAGGATGGTATGCAGGTGTAACAAACAACTACTTCAGATTTAAAGATTTAGCAAGATCTTATGAAAATCAAGCAATGTTGAAAGCAGGAGTATTTAAATCAATCCCACTTGATGGAGATGGAACAGTAAGACTTAACTTAGGTGGAGACGGATTCTTTGGAAGAAATGATATGAAACGTAAATTCTGGGTAGTAGACCAAGAATTCCAAGCAGAATCTAATTACTACTCTTATGGAGCAGGATTAAATGCAGGACTAGAAAAAGAATTTGTAGTAAATGACGGATTCAGCATAGTACCAAAAGTTGGAATAAGAACAGAATACGGAAGATTCTCATCAATCCATGAAAACGGAGACATGGCATTAAATGTTAAGAGCAACGATTATATCTCAGTTAAGCCAAGTGCAGGAATAGACTTTAAATATAATCAAAAAGTATTCAAGAACACAAACTTAACAGCAAGTTTAGGATTTAGTTATGAAAGTGAAATAGGAAAACTTGATGACGTTGAAAATGAAGCAAGAATCACAGGAGCATGGACTGACTACTTTGGAATCAAAGGAGACAAAAGAAAACAAGAAAGGAAACTTCAAGTCAGACTTGAAACTAGGAATAGACAACGGAAGATTAGGTTTAACAGTAAACACAGGATACGATACAAAAGGACACAACTTCAGAGCAGGATTAGGATTGAAAGTAATGTACTAGAAATAGGGATTAGAGGAAATCTTAAAGATGTGAAGAAGAAAATAGCTTAAACAAAACGGGAGGAGGGCTGCCAGAGATGGTGGCTCTTCTTTTTTGATGAAATTTATTAATTATACCAGAACACTCACGACTTTATACTATTCCACGTTTAAAAAGCGAATATTTATTTTTAACAAAAAGATAGCAAGAAGTCGTAGGCTTTCTACAAGTGGGAGATGAATTGCTTTTTGTAAAAATTGAAAAAAAGGATACATCCATGATACAATTTTTGTATGAAAATATCGAGAGAGTTATAAATAATAAAATTTCTAAAGAAATAATTAAAAATAATATTCAAAATCAAAAGGAGGTGTAATTTTATGAAATATAATTTAGCATTCAAATACAGAATTTATCCAAATAAAGAACAAGAATTATTGATAAATAAGACTTTTTGGATGTGTTTCGTTTTTGTTTACAATACGATTTTTGCATACTGCGAATAAAATTTATGAAGAAACTGGAAAAAAATAAAATAATTACACCTGCCAGTTTGAAAAAGTGAAAACCAAATTTTTGAAAGAAGTGGACAGTCTGGCACTTTCAAATGCTCAATTGAATGTAAAACGATCGTTTACGAACTTTTTTTCAGAAAAGAGCGAAAGTTTCCGAGGTTCAAATCTAAAAAGAATAATGTTAAAAAGTTATACGACAAATTGTGTGAATAATTCAATACGAATTGAGGAAAACAAATATTTGGTTTTGCCAAAATTGAAAAAAAGTTAAATTAAAATATCATAGAGAAAATACCGAAAGGATTACAAGATAAAGTCGGTAACATTGACAAACAGTAATGGAAATTACTATGTTTCTGTTTTGACAGAATTTGAAAAAGAAATTCAAAAATCCAAGTAATGATAAAGTGATTGGACTTGATTTTTCGATGTCTGAACTATTTATCAGTTCTGAAAACCAAAGAGCTGATTATCCAAGATATTTTTAGGATGTTAGAGAAAAATTGAAAAAAATTACAGAAATCATTATCAAGAAAAAGTGAAATTTTCTAAAAATTGGTATAAACAAAAAAATGAAAAATATCAAGATTGCATGAGTATATCAAAAATTGTCGAAGGATTTTTTTGCATAAATTATCGAAAAAAATTATCTGAAGATTATAATGCTGTGGTTGTTGAGGATTTGAATATGAAAAGGGATGAGCCAGGCATTAAATTTTTGGGAAAAAGTGTAGGAGATAATGGATGGGGAATGTTTTTGAGAATGCTTGAGTATAAACTGATGTTTTTAGGAAAACAATTTTTTGAAGATAGATAAGTGGTTTCCATCGTCGAAAACTTGCAGTAAATGTGGAAATGTTAAAGAGGAACTGAAATTATCAGAAAGAAGTTATAAATGTGAGTGCTGTGGGATTGAAATTGATAGAGATTACAATGCGGCACTGAATATAAAAACATTGGAAAATCAATGTTGGAATATTAAGAAAATAAAAAGAAAACAGGGTAGGAACTACCCGAAGAGCTAGTAAATATATTTGGCTAACAAAAGCAGATACTTCCCAAGAAGCTCCCGCTTCTAAAAGCGGGAGTAGTTCACTAAAGTAAATATTAAAAAAAGATTTATAATGTATTCGTTATTCAAACGAGGTTTAGTATTAGTCGTGAGATAAATAGCATATTTTTATTAAAAAATTTGAAATAATTATAGACATTCTCTATAAGAGTACAAAAAACTGGAGTTATTTAAACAGCTCCAGCTTTTTATTATATTAATTTATTAATTATTTCTTAGTTTCTACCATTTTTAGCCTGTTTTTAAAATGCTGTCTGGTATTTTTATTCCCAATAATTCCATATTTTTGCTTATTAATTTCAATTTGTAAATTTTTAACAGTTTCTATTGGGATTTCACTTGGTTTTTTTGCCTTTTTAATAAAATTTCAGCTGCAATTTCTCCAGAACGATAACCAATGTTATAATCAGTAGTTCCTTGGGAAATTAGCCCTCCTGCATTGGAGAATACGTTATTTGTAGCTAGAACTGGTATCTTTGATTTATTAAACACATCAAGTATTGCCGCAAAATATGAAGCTACCGTATTATCTTGAATAGCATAGTAAATATCAATATCTTTTGCAATAAGATTTGCAGCCGCAACCATTTCTGTACCATTTGTAACAGCCTTTTCAACTACTGTAAATCCATATTGCCCCGCTAACTTTTTCAAATTATTTACTTCAGAAACCGAATTTTGTTCAGATGAATTATAAATTATCCCTATTTTCTTAGCTCCTGGTAACAACTCTCTCATTAATTTCAAATTTTCAGTAACTGGTGCCGCCCCGCTTGTCCCTGTAACATTAGGAATCCCTTCAAGTCCTGCACTTTTAGGATCTGTAACTGACCCAAATACAACTGGTATTTCACTCCCAACCTGATTTTTAGCCGCCTGTGCCGTTGGAGTAGTAATCGCAAAAACTAGATCCTTTTTATCCGCTGCAAACTGCTGCATAATCAAAGTCTGGTTACTCATATCATTATTTGCAATCTTGTCATCATAATCAGCCTTCACTCCAGCCTTCGCCAGCGCATCCTTAAATCCTTGCTTTGCCGCATTCAATGCTGGATGATCCACAATTTGCGACAGCCCAATTTTATAAACCTTTTCACTAACTTTAGAATCCTTTTTGCTCTTGAGAATCATTACCTTTTTATTTCCACAAGATAAAAGCATTCCTCCTAACATACCGAATAACAGTACACCTCTCATAATTTTTTTCATCTTTTTTCCTCCTAAAATAAATAATTTTTTTAATTTGTATTACTATTTTACCATATTTTTTCAAAAATTTTCCATTAAATATTTTTCTTTAAGAATAAAAAAACCTTAACCATTTTTCCCACAAAATGCCACCCCAACCAAAAGTAATATCCTCAATTCCCCTATCCTTCAAAGCAACATCATATTTTTTTCTCAATAATTTGCTCCACAGCCTCCTTTGAAACTTTTTCAAGACTATTCTCATCTTTCGTAACCTTAAATTCCAGTATAAATCCCTATTATTCTTATTTCTAGGCTCTATCATCAAATCATATCTCCCAAGCCCAGATTCTTTGTTAGACTTCACATAATAATGATTATCCAAATAAAACATCATTCCTAAGACCAATCCATGATAAAAATCCTCATTTTTTTAGTATCGTTATAACTAGTCGACTTTAGCAAAAATATTCTGCAAAATATTTTTCAAAAATAGTTAAATTTCAGCTTTTTAAGTGATTCCATTGCCTTTCTAAACAAACTTTCCCCAAAATTTACCTCAATAAACTTCTGTCTAAAAAACTCCCTAACTTCCCGATTAGGAAGTCTCAAAGAATACACATTCTCATAATCTTCCCCAATCTTTTCATCAACCGTCAAATATCCACTAAACAAAAAGCAGTTCCCCAAATTTCCTCCTGCCCAAAGCAACACAGACAAATCAGAATTCCCAGTTAATATTTTTCTTCCACACTTTCCCCTGAAAATAACTGTTCCAAAGTTTCCATTGTTTCAGCATCTACATTTTTTAAAATATCATTGATAAGAAAATTCCCAGAAGAATTAATCCAATTTGAGCCAGTTTTTTTATCAAAAAGAAAATTTAAAATACTCCATGGGTTGTAAACTTCAGAATCTCCAAATTTATAGCCGTCATACCACAATTTAACATCAGCAAGTTTAAATTCAATATTGTAGTCACAAAGTGCCTTTTTACCTCATCTTCAGTAAATCCAAAAAAATTCAGAATAATGGTTGCTCAAAAATAGAATAGATTCTTAAATTATTTAAATCTGAAAAAGATTCCAGCTTTTATGACTCGTATAATTCCTGTCATAACTCCCATTTTTAAATATTGATTAGTCTTTTAATGCTTCCCCATAAAAAAACTTTGTAAAAAGTAATAGCTTCATCATAATAATGATATTCATAAGCAGAAATTAAAGGGCTGTCGTATTCATCAATCAAAAGAATCACTTCTTTTTTTATACTTTTTATACAATATTTGTGTCAAAAAATTAAGGATTCTTTTAATTCTGCCAAATCTGCTTCTGTGACAAATATCTCTTTAAATCTTATTGAATCAAATTCATTTAGATCATTTTAAAATATATTCAAATTCTGAAAACAGACTTGCAATCAGTAATCCAATACTTCTTTTTGAGCTTCCTCCCAAGTATTTGACTTAATTCCTTTTAGTGAAATAAAAACTACTGGATACTGTCCTTGCTCTGAAAAAAATGTTTAGTTTTTCTCAATATCTAAAGCCATTAAACAATTCTTTATTTTCTTTACCATTATGAATATCAAAAATATTTTTAGCATTGACATATTTAATGTCTTTTCCAAATCTTCTTGGACGTATAAAAAGTTTTTTACTTTAGAACCATCATCTAAAATATTGGCGATAAATTTAGTTTTATCAACATAATAACAATTATTATTTATAATTTCCTTAAAATCTTCAATACCAACAGGAATCTTCTTCATTTATTTACCTCCTTATTTAAATTTTATTTTCTTTTTTTACACTATTATTTTACCATATATTTCAATTTTTAATACAAAAAGAAGAGCCACCATCTCTGCAGCCCTCCTCCCGTTTTGTTTTAGCTATTTTTCTTCTTCACGTCTTTAAGATTTTCCTCAATCCCTAATCCTAGTACATTACTTTCAATCCTAATCCTGCTCTGAAGTTGTGTCCTTTTGTATCGTATCCTGTGTTTACTGTTAAACCTAATCTTCCGTTGTCTATTCCTAGTTTCAAGTCTGACTTGAAGTTTCCTTTCTTGTTTTCTTTGTCTCCTTTGATTCCAAAGTAGTCAGTCCATGCTCCTGTGATTCTTGCTTCATTTTCAACGTCATCAAGTTTTTCCTATTTCACTTTCATAACTAAATCCTAAACTTGCTGTTAAGTTTGTGTTCTTGAATACTTTTTGATTATATTTAAAGTCTATTCCTGCACTTGGCTTAACTGAGATATAATCGTTGCTCTTAACATTTAATGCCATGTCTCCGTTTTCATGGATTGATGAGAATCTTCCGTATTCTGTTCTTATTCCAACTTTTGGTACTATGCTGAATCCGTCATTTACTACAAATTCTTTTTCTAGTCCTGCATTTAATCCTGCTCCATAAGAGTAGTAATTAGATTCTGCTTGGAATTCTTGGTCTACTACCCAGAATTTACGTTTCATATCATTTCTTCCAAAGAATCCGTCTCCACCTAAGTTAAGTCTTACTGTTCCATCTCCATCAAGTGGGATTGATTTAAATACTCCTGCTTTCAACATTGCTTGATTTTCATAAGATCTTGCTAAATCTTTGAATCTGAAGTAGTTGTTTGTTACACCTGCATACCATCCTGAACTTTGTCCAAGTCTTACAGTTTCGTCTTCGTGCACATACACAACTCCTCCTGCATTACTTGACCAATCTGGTATTCCACCTGTATCAGTCTTGTATTCATTTCTTTGTCCAAATGCTTTGATCTTATTAGAATCTTTAGATACATTTCTATCAGCTCTAAGTTCAGCTACTTCTCCACCAATAATATCTGATGTAGATTTAATTCTTTGTTGAACTCCACCGTAAATATGTCCTCTCATTTGGTCAAATGCTTGTGCTAAAATATGTCCTTCTCCATTTCCTAAGCTATTCAATTTGTTGAATATGTCTTTTTCATGGCTGTGAGGTTTAGCGATTTCGTATTCGTTATCCAAGTTGTTAGCAAAGTTTTCAAGGTTAGTATCACCATTGTGTGCGAATGAATGATAAGGAACTTTACTCATAATAACTTCTGAAATTTGATTATCTCCACCAATGTTAGCAGATACTTGCCAAGTTAATGAAGCTGATAATGGATTTACGATTGCTCCTCCTGGTAATTGTCTTAATGCATCGTTAAATGGTTTTAAGATGTTACTCTTAACTAATCCATTGTCTCCAATTCTGATTGCTTTAGCATTTGTATATAATGTAGCTTCAGGTCCAAAGTATAAGTTTACTTTTTCCTAATTTTTGTTATGTTTTTCAAGTCCTTTAATTGGATTAGTATATCTAACACCAGAAGTATCTACATCATTCCAATTGTTGTAATTTCTGATGTATCTCTTCCTTCATAATTAGCCCAAAGTTTATTACCATATTTATCTCGTTTTGCTAAATCAACTATTCTAGTTGCTCCAGAAATAATGCTACTTTCATCTACTCCCCAATCTGTTCCGACAGTTTGAAGACTACTTGTAATGTCAATATGTCTTCCAGTATCACCTTTGTTTATTGCGTCTATGACTTTCAACATTAAATATTGAGTATTAACACCATCAATTTCTACTTTTGTTAAAGGCGTAACATTTGGTCTTGTAATTGTAGTTGCAACACCTGTTGTTTTTAGGATTTCCTGATGTTCCTTCTTCAATTGAGCTTTCATATCCAGGTTTAGTAGTATCTGCTAGCAGATGCATAGTAATCTTTATGTCCATTATTTCCATTAGCTTCTCCTGCTGTTATTGCACTTGCATATTTAGATGATTTAGTATCTTCTACATATTCAGTAGGATTTCCATTTCCATCAACTGTAAATTTAGAACTATCTGTAATAATTCCTTTTGAACCTGAACCAGTTACATCAATTGTACCATAGTTCTTGATGAATCCACCGTTGATTGCAATTACACCTTTAAGGTTGTTTGCTTTACCTCTAATTATACCATAGTTTTTCTCCAGTTGCTTGTCTATCAATGTACATTCCAATTGAATTTGCTCCAATCAAGTTGATTGTACCATAGTTTATAGCTTTTGAACCTTTACCAGTTGCAAGCATTCCAATTCCTGAATCTTCTTGAACATTGATTATACCATCTTTTAGCATTTATAACATATCCTTGTGCTTTTAGTTTCTTTATAAACTACTTCATTTTTTTACTATTAGTTTCATAGTAATTACGTCCTGCTCCCATACCTACTGAGATACATCATATTTTGGAATATCTGAAAGTCCAGTTGTGATTGTTCCATGGTTTACTGAAGCATATTTTTCATTAGTATTTTTCTGAAACAATACCAACGTTTCCATATCCTAAATTGATTGTTTTTTTGAGTTGCTGTATCAATATAGGCAGTTGGATTTGTTTTCTTAGCTTCTACATCATAAGCAGATCTTAAATCAATGTTACCCCAGTTTTCTACTTTACCTGTTGTATAGTATGCTGTGTTGTAATCTCCATTCATTTTTACATTTTGCGTATGTATTAGTATTTGAATACTTATCTGCTGAGTAATAATAAACTGCATTTCCTTGTTCATTAACTTCTTCTGGTTTTTTTAGGATTATCAGTAGGTCTTGTTGATTTAACTTGTCCACCAGCTACTTTGTTTGAAGCAAGGTTAATAGTTGGTGCGAATTTATCATTTCAATAGATATATTTGTAATCGCTGGATTATTATTTTCAGCAAGTACAATTCCGTAAGAATATCTGTCGATATCCATATTAGCATTTATTGTATGAGTTCTTTTTCTGAATTAGTTAATGATTTATCAATGTATACTCCAACAGCTGAATCTGTTTTTTCTTCCAAGTTTAGATAACAAGTCTTCTTTTATAGCATATCCATTATTACTTTTGAGCAGTAGTTGTTTGTCTAGCCAATGTATAGAAGTTCCATCTGAAGCAATTGCACCTACTACTTGTTCGTGTCCTAATACAGTATCATTTCCTACTTTAATATCAGTATCATTAATAGTTACATTACCGTCTCCAGAGTAAATACCATTACTATTTCTATTAATTACAATCTTAGAATTAGTATTAGTAGTTGTATTCTTACCAGTTTCTACATTATATCCATAAATAGCCCAGCTTCCTATATTCTTTTTCATTATCATTTGCTGTATTATCAGCTGTTCCAATAGTGATATCTGCAAAGTTTTTAATAGTTGTATATTTTTCCACCTGTTTGATTATCTTTATCATAAGCATTAGCTCTAATACCAATATTTACTTTATCCATATCAGCTTTTTGTTACTTGATTAGCATTAGTTGGCATTAATGAATTTGCAAAGCGTAATTGCTCCATGATTTTCAAAAGTACCTTTATTTACAAGTGCTCCATAAGCTCTTAAACTTGTTACAGATTTATCGCCTTCTTTGATTTCACCATAATTAATTACTCTGTCACTAGCATTGTTAGTATTTACTAAAAATACCTACAATTCCTCTGTCAGTTCCAGCAGTTGGAGTAGCTTGTAAATTTATTTTTACTGGAGTAGCACTTCTTGGTTATTAAATACGATATCCATGTTGTTTGTTGCAGTTCCTTTATGTTTTGCACCAAATGCCATTGCAAATCCGTTTTTATTTGTTGCTCCGTTGTAGTTATATTGGAAAGTCTTACCTTTTGATCCTACAGTTGTATTATCCATTCCCCATAATCCTACACCGTTATCTTTTGTTTCAACAGTAAATTTTTTTAGAATTTACATTAATTTGAGCATCTTCAGCATAAATACCAATACCATTTTTACCAGCTGCAATATCATTTTTACCTAAACTAAGAGTTAAATCTGGTGCATTAGCAGTAGCAGTATCAAATTTAGAATATGTCGTTTGCAGCATTGCTAGCATAATCAGCTATTGTATTATCAACACCTGTTAAGTTAATTACTCCGCCATTAGTTGAAGATGAAGTTTTACCATTTATTAATGCAATACCTACTCCTCTTGAGTTATCTTCATCTGCAGCCTCGTTATTTCTTACATCAATACCATCTGTACCAGCTGTGGTATTTTTAAAGTTAATAGTTACTTTATTTTTGTAAAGCATCATTATTTACACCTAAAATACCAGTAGCAAGTTTTTCCAGCAGCATAAATTGCTGAATTTTTCATTAGTGATTTCTAATGAATTATCTTTTTCATTATGAGTATAATTTGTATCAGAAATTCCTACAATACCATAGTTTTCTCCAGTTGCTTTTGTTTCCGTTGTTCCTCTAACTGTACCACCTATATTTGAATCAGGATTATATACTCCACTTGCACTAACTTTTTGCTCCATCTGTATTTCTTATGAAACTTCCATCTGTAGCAACTAAAGCATTACCATGATCTACAGCAACAACAGCTGAAGCACCTTTGTTTTCTAAAGTACCAAATTGAACATAAAGTGAACTAATTGGACTATCTGCTTTACCTCCCCAAATATCTACTTTACCTTCATTTATAATTCCAGCAAAAAGTATTTGGTGTTTTTTCCCAGTTACTAGTATCAGCAGCAGCTTTAAGATCTTTCCATCTACTTAAAGAGTTACCCATATATAATCCAACACCTTTTTATTTGATAATTTGGATTATATCCTCTTCCTGTATCTCTATAGGCAGCATTTCCTAAAATATTTCCAGTAGAATCAATATTAAGTCTATCAGATTCCATAGCTATATTATTAAATGGATCTTGATATCCAGCAGTTCCAAAAGTTGCACTCATAATATTAGTATTATTTTGACCAGTCAATTTAGGGATCTTCAATTAAAACACTTTTGACCAGTAATCTTCATTTTTCTATTAATTACAGTAGAATAAATTTCATATTGTTTTTATCTTTTCCGTGTTCTTGAGGAGAAGCACCAGAAACAATATTTTTAATTTTCATTCCTGTGTATTCTGTACCAATACCTTTCAAATATCCTTGACTTCCATCTCCACCAGCTTGTTTAGTATTCCATTCAATTTCATAATCTGGTTCAACTTGGTTAATTAATCCAATATTAACTCCACCATTAGCTGTTTTACTATTTGAGATAAATGTTGTAACATTCTTCATTCCACGATATTTAGCAGCACTCCATGCAGCAGTACCATCTTTAGAATCTTTATAATAATCTGATAAAGGTTTATTATTATTACTTTCCCATAATTTATCAGTTCCACCATATCTATTTCCTTCATATAAAAATACCATCATACATTGCTATATAAGTATCTCCTGTGAAGTCTATACCAGCTTTATCACTAGTACCTGTTCTTTTTACATAGAATGGACTTGTTTTAAGGTGATCATTAGTACCACTAAGAGTAGTTCCATAAACACCTTTTTCTTGTTACTGTACTACTTGTTACTGAATTAGCACTAGTAGGTGTTGTAGTGAAATCTGAAGTAGCTATTGTTCCACCAACAGTATTTACTATATTATTTTGGTTAGTTAAATATCCTTTAAATTCAATTTGTCCATTGTTAGTTGCATACAATCCACCATCTTTTCCAGTAACAACATGGATTCCTGTTCCACCGTCAACTTCAACTTTACTTCCATTACCGTTGGCATAAGCTCCCATACCGTAAATTAATGACTTAGCATTTAATGCGGTTGCAGGACCTGTACCATTTATACTTGCTGCCTTTTGTTCAGCAGCTGTTTGTTCAGGAGTTGCCTCTTTAATTATAACATTTCCACCATCTAATGCTACAGCACCGATATTTTTGTAAGTATCAGCCAATTGACCATCTGTATTTATATCATCAGCTAAAACTAGATAATCAGCAGCTGTAATATCTTTTACAGTAACTTTTGAAGCAGTTGCTTCAGAATGTTTTCCATTAGCAAAGGCTATAATTGATTTACTTCCACCTGCTCTTGTACTCTTAGTATCATTCTTAACTTCACCACCTGCAGTAGCAAAATATGCAATACCTTTTTTTAGAAATCATATCTACATCATTAGCAAAATTAATAGTTGAAGGTGCAGAAGTTATATTACCGTGATTTGTAGAATAATTTCCCATTATAGGATCGACAAGATATCCATTTGCAAATCCCATTATTGTTCCTTCAGAAGCATATTGATATGGAACATTGTTTTTTTATTATATCCTCTTTTTGGCGGATTTGTAGTACCAGATGGAGAACCTTGAACAGCATCAGTAATTACTGAAAGGCCATCTGAATCTGTTGTTGTTGTTGCTACATCAACACCAGTTCCATTAGTAGCATAAACTAGTACACCATTAAGTGAATTTTTTTCCAAATCCTACATTAAGGTCTGTAACTTTAACATTATCTAAATTACCACTTAAATCTGAAATATTTCCTTTGCTCATTCCTTTATTGTTTTTGTCCAGAAGCTGCATAAATTGCTACGTTATTTTCACTTCTACCACCAATAGAAGCAGAAGATGTTCCACCAAGAGCTCCTTGAAGTTTAATATTTCCTCCAAATGCACCAACTGGAGCTTCAGATTCTGCTGTAGAAACTTTTACTCTAGGTGCTTGAAGATTAATAATAATGTTATTATTTCCTTCCATTTGTGCATCACTTAAAGTAATGTATCCACCTTCTACGTATCCTAGTCCATCATAAATTACATTATTATTTCCTGTCATACGAATTGTACCATTACCTCTTTCACTTGCCGTAGCTAATGTATCTCTACCTACAGCACTTGAACTTGCTCCTGTACCATTTGCTAAATTTAAAGTTTTAATAAATCTATTTACTTTTAAATCCAGTATTATTATCTCCATAAAATGCGATATCTACACCGTTTTTTCCGTTATTACTTATTGTTGTTATACTTTGATCTCCTGTTGAACCTTTTTGTAAATTAAATGCTATATTATAATTTGCAAGATTATCACGCTTTTTCCTTGGCAGTATTAGCTGCATAAGTAGTTGCATCTCCCGCAGTTATAAGAACTGATTTATAGTTATGATCACTATCAGTTAACCAATTATGTCCAGTAGCAGCATGTCCTGTTTCACCTTCAAGATTAAGCGTATTACTTTTCATTAGTATCAACAGTTACAAATATATCATTACTATCCCCAGTCATTTTAACAGCTTCACCAATCGTAGCAGTTCCATTACGTAAATATATTCCAGTACCATGTTTATCATCTTGAACATTAGCATTAGTACCTTTTTACATCAAAACTAGAGTATTTCAATGAAGTTAATGTACTTGCATTAGTAGCACCTGCCTCATCACCTATAAGAATACCTGTACCATCACCTTTAATAGTAAATTTAGTATCTTCTACTTTTAGCAACTGTAGTTCCTTTTTGTAATATATAAACCATTACTACTTCCATCTACATCAAATGCAGCATTTCTGTTTGTTCCTTGAATATTTATAGGAGTAGCAGTACTAAATACGATAACTCCATTATTACTTGGACCAGCAACTGTTATTCTAGTTCCATCTAAAGTTAGTTTACCTTGTTTAGCATAAACTCCATTTGAATTAGCATTATTTGTATCTACGTTAATACTTGAATTGGTATCTTCTATTTCACCACCTGAAGCCTCCATATAAATTCCATTATTTCTTGTACCACCATTTTACATTAATAGTATTTCCATTAGTTGTTAATTTACCTGATTTTTAATAATATTGCATTACTATCAACACCTTTTTAATTTAAACGTTGAGTCTTTTACTACATTATCAGTTAAATTTGTTGCTGCTGTTGAATGTAAATTCCATTATTTCTATTAGCGGTATTAACGCCATTACTTATTACAAAAATCTGTATTTGAAACTTTCAATTTAGCTGAACCATTATTTACATGAATGCCATTAGCATCTCCCATACTATCACTTATAGTGAATGAAGAACGTTCATCAGGTTTATTAGGAATCAGTTCTTCTTTTTACAGTTACAGTCCCATTACCAGTATATTCAATACCATTTGATTTACTTTGTTTAATGTTAAATGTTGTTCCTTTAGAAGTTATATCTCCTGCACTAGCTAAAAATGCAGTTGATTTTTCACCATTTACATTGAATACACCTTTAGTAGTTTCTATTGTACTACCTGAACTTGATATAATGTTAGTTTTGGCTGCGTTTGTAGTGAATGTACCATCGGTAGTTGTTACTTTACCTTCATTTGTTATAATATTCGATTCAACATTATATGCACTATTGTGATCACCAGTTTCAATAGTATACGTACCACCATTAATACTCAATTCACTACTAGTTCCATTATTATTAATACCGTATGCTTCAGTATTATTAACACTAAGTGTTGATCCATTAAGAGTTATTTTTGCTTTGTTATTAATACCAATAGAGTTTTTTCGCACTTACAGTAAATTTAGTTGGTTTATCCGCTTCTGTTGCTGCGTCCTCATTTCTATAAACTTTTATATCTCCACCAGTATCATTAAAGATAATATTTGAATCTGAATTAGCTACTTCATACTACCTCCGTAAATAGTTACCTTATCGCCTTTTATTTTTCTAAGACATTTGATTTTTTTACCATTTACTTTAAATGTTCCACCAGTAATTTGTAATTTAGAATTAGTTCCTTCATTTGCAATAGCATTTGATTCACCACCATTAACATTAAATGTTCCACCAGTAATACTTACAAAGTTACCAGCCGTGTTTGCATTCCATATACCAACATTCTTAACAGAAGATGTTGTTCCACCATTAACATTAAAATTAGTACCATTTGTTGTGAAAGTACCTCTTGACACAACTACACCAGCACCTGTGTTTTGCGTTAGTTGTTCCTTCTATAGTAAAACTACCGTTTGTCATATTTACATCTGCACCATTCGCTACAACTACACCACTACGACCTGTAGAATTTGCAGCAGTAGATGTCTGATCTTTTATATAAAAATCAGTACCTGATATACTAGTATTACTATTTGCTAAGATTGAAGTAGTAGTATTTCGTCTAGCTAAAGTTTGAGAATTACCATAATTGTAAGAACCAAAATTAAAATATCCATTTGTTGATGTACTACCATTATATGAAGCGCTTGCCACTGATGGAGCATACGATGTATATGCTGTAGCAATATCCCATCCTGAAATAGTAACAGGAACAGGAGGAGTTGCTGTAGTTGCTCCTGTATAAGTATGTGACACAACCACATTATTATCTTTTTACAAATTTTAAAAGCTTCTGCATAACTATAGAATCTTTGTCCCGTAGGTTGATTTTCTAAAAGTTTTTCTTGCTGCATATTTTTCTACTTCATCTTTATTCGCAACATTTAAAATTTCCTTCATTCCATACTGAACCAGTATGTGAATAAACATAATCATCGTTACCATAATAATTATGAGCATTTACACTTACATTATCGTAATTACTCCAACCTCTAGGTTGCCACCAACTATAATAATGAGGATAATAATTAGTACCATCATAGTAACTATGTTCTTCACCGATAGTAAATGATCCATTACTAACATTAGTAGTAGCAGGTCTAGTTACATCATAATAGTTAATAGTATCATTCCACCAATAATATGAATTAGTATAAAGTTTCCCATCTCCAGTAACAAGTGTTCCAACTGAAGTTCCTATACCATTAGTTACGCATCTCCTCCACTAATACTAGTATTATTTGTAGCACTAACAGCAGTTGTTGCCTTACCAGTATTAGCATTTAGAATAGTAGCACTATTAGTAGTATTAGTGCTATATGTTGGATCCAAACTTAAATTATGATGGTTAAATCCTTTATTTACTGATTGACTTCTAGGGTCAGGTTTAATAGAGAAGGTGCTTCTGGATCACTAAATGTGTTAGTAGGATTTTCTATTTTAGCAAATTCAAAAAGTACGTTGTATACTAGTATTTGGATTAAAATCAGGTGCATCTGGCACTTTGATAGCATTTAATTGTTCTACTTTGTATGGTTCGTATGCTTTATGAATGTTTGCTGGATTGATTGTTAATGAATCTGGCTCTTTGTTTCTTTTTAACATTCAAGTTAGTTGCTCCATACTCATGTTTATCCGCATCAAATACATACTTAGTTAAATCATTGTTTCTTCTAAAG
>BNJU01002634.1_pt1 | contig 26344 bp, 33 predicted proteins | sample 8539281 | NCBI WGS metagenome assembly BNJU01 (sample SAMD00202456, study PRJDB9452) | human saliva metagenome | isolation source: human saliva | place: Japan
CTTCAATTAAAACGCATAAGAAACATAAAAAAATAGGACCTTATGTGAACTGCTCCCCCAAAAAGTTAGACAGAAAAAATCTAACTTTTTTGGGGGTTTTATTATGAAATTGACAGATGAGGATATCGTTCTGATCTATGCACTCAGAAAACAAGGACAAAGCTTCCAACGATCATCACAGCAACTTCATTGAAAAATGACCCAAGGCATTCTGCAGTTTCCGGGCCCTCAACCTTCTCGTTTGGGCAGAAACTTTCATCTGTTTGACAATCCTGATCTATGTATTGATTGGCTATAACCACTATTTAAAAAGATAAAAGAACCCCCTAGCACGTAGAAGTGTTAGGGGGTTGTTGTTTCTGTTAGGTTGATAGTTATTATAACCAAAATCCAAGCGGTTTCTTACTTCTCCTCGTGCAACGATAGAAAGCCATAGACCATAGTCCCAAAGATTGCTCCAATACTAAGACCAAAGACCAGTAAGGGATCATTATCTCTGTTTGGATGATTTTTTTCCAAGAAAGTTGAAAAGGGCATCTGCTGAACGAAGAGTTTATGAAAGACCAGCAGGGCAAATAAGCCAATCTCAATACTTATAAATACCAACCAACTACGAACTTTAATTTGGTGTTTGCTGTAGGTTCTATAGATGATTTCTGATTTGTCGTCCTTTTCAAGATGAAGCTCTTGGACGGCTCTTTGGGCTTTTATAGTCATAGAAAGAATGAGTCCAAAATAGATGAAGGGCATAACATTTCGAACAATTTCTATAAAGCGTCCGAACAAAAATATAGAACAGGAAGAGAAAGAAGGAAGAGTAAAAGATTTGAACCATGGAACGGGCGCAAGCCTTATAGATAACCTCTTGACGGCATTCGTCAAAAGGGACCTTGTATATGAAAGAGATTTCGAAGTAAGCGAGTTGTTAAGTCTTCTTTTTTTCATGGATGAATTTCTCCTAAATGAACGATGTTACTTTTGTTTCTTTTTACGAATTGATAGAGATAATAAAGATAAGTGATAGAAGAAAGGCTAGCGATAGTTAATAGTAAATAATATTTCCAATTGCTTGAGATGACCATCAGTTGTGGCAGAGATAGAATCATAAAGCATAGTGCTAAGTTGAGTATGCGCGTTTTTTGGGAATCTATCTTTAGATAAGTCAGTCCTTTGTTGAATGCTGGAACAAAGACTAGAAGGAGAACTACATCGTAGAGGGGCAAGTTCCCTGAAACTATGATGAAGATGAGCAGTGAAGCAAACAAAAGATGATAGGTCAGTAAAGTTAGTAATGATTTCATAAGCTTCCTCCTAATAATCGTCTTGATCTTCCTTGGCTTTTCGAATGCGAAATGAGACACTAATTTGCATCACCAAGCCGTAGAAGAAAGGCTGCGAAAAGGATTGATAAAAAATGACCTAGATTGAAAAGAGAGGTAAGATAGTTCTTGCTATTATCCGTTAAGACATTGAGAAGTGGTATTCCAAAGAACATAAAGACTCCATAGAGCAGACCAGCTTTGATGCCAGGATAGCGTAACTGTTTGCTTTCTTTTTGGCTCAACATTTCAGGGATCAATGGCTGTGATGCCCGTTTTCTTGGTTTGGGAGACCACATAGAAAGCAGACAGCATCGCAATGCAAAACACCACAAGAGGATAGCCAATAGCGACTATTTGAGGATATTTATAAGCAAGGACAAAGGGAATGAGATTGCCAAATATCATCAGGTAAAAGAGGACCATAAAGACTTTATTTCCAATGCGATCTGCCTCGCGTCGTTTGTGTTCATCAAGTGGTCCAGAAATGCCATATGTACGTTTAATCAGTTTTTCAGTAAAAGTTTCTTGTTTCATTTTCTTTTTCCTTTTTGTTAAAAATCATCTTCCCAAAAAAGATTGTTGAGGTCCGTTTGGAGGGTACGAGCGAGATTGAGACAGAGTTCCAGGGTCGGATTGTACTTGTCGTTTTCAATCATGTTGATGGTTTGCCTCGAGACACCGATATCCTTAGCAAGTTCGAGTTGAGACATGCCCCAATTCCTTGCGGAAATTCTTTCACACGGTTCATGTTTGCTCCTATTAAATTAAATGTCGCATATATTTGACTATAGTATAGTATTCTGAAAAATCAAAATGTCAACTATTTTTTTGACATATTTTTAAATATTTCTTGCTAAAAAAGCCCTCAGCTACTAAAAGTAACTGAAGGCTGGTAGTATGCCATCGCTCGATCTACTCTTTCCAGCGATAGGTCTTGCGTGGTTTTTTCTTAGGTACCCGCTTGACACCCCACTTCTTCAACGTAAGAGCCCATAGGTCACAAGGAAATTATTGGTCAAAATTTCTTTATCTGGATGGATCAAATTCACCAACTCGGTTGCTTCGTATACGGTGAAAAGGCTCTTCTAGGAGATGGAGGAAAGGTTGATTCCAGTCAAGCGCCCTTGGATCCGCTTGATGGATTCTTGGACAATCTCATAGTGGTCAAAGGCAAAATCTTCAGCTGTCAAGACACGGCCATCTAGGGAACATTCCCCATGTTTGAAGTCCACATCGAGAAAGAGAACTTCTTTGGCATCATCTCCAGCTCGGACCATATCTACTGCTTCAGCTGGCAAATAAACCAAGTGAGCAATGGTGATGACCCAACCCCGAGGGTCCCGACCAGGAGTAGAAACTGTCATTAGTTGCTCGACCTTTTGAGGGGTCAATTCTAGTCCAACTTCTTCTTGAACTTCACGGATACAAGCCTGGATAGCATCTTCATGCTTTTGCAAGAATCCTCCAACCAAGGCGACCCGATGCTGACAAGGGTGGGTTTTCCGGCGAATCACCAAGAGTTTCAAGCGCCCCTCCACAAAGCAGTAGGCCACCATATCCGCTGTCACGCTTGGATTTTCATAGGTGGGATGATCCTGCTCCATATACCAACGGAGGAATTCTTCCTCGCTGACGACCGTCTCGTAGTATTCCTTTTCATTCATCCCTTCCGGAATGCTGCTTGTTGCCATCTAAATAGCCTCCTTTTTCACAGCTTTGCTCCATTGGTACCAACCAACCAAGCTATTGAGGGTGTAGACCCAATACATTCCCTGAATATGGATGCTCTTTCCCCACCAGAGGTAGATACTGAAGAGGTTGGTCGCAATCCAGAAAATCCATTGTTCGCGATAGAGACCGGTCATGAGAAGTTGACCGACTCCATTGGTCGCATCTGTCACACTATCACGGAAAGGGCGAGCACTGTGGATGCTTTTATAGGCGTAGCCCATCCCGATCCAAATCAGAGCTGTTAGAACCAAATACTTGATCCATTCCATTAGGTTAATTTCTTGGCCTCAAAGTGAGATTCTTCTGCATCCCTCCCTGGTCATTGATCCGATTTCGACAACCAGACATAGAGACCAATTGGTTGCATCACGAAGAAGTATAGGGTCGTCAGAAACTTCTCCATAGAAGTTTTTTTGTTCAAAGGCTAGGATGAGGTAAATCGCTGAGTTCACTGCTCCAAAGAGATAGTTACTAGCCCTACCTTCTGCTACTAGTATCACACAAACGATTCCTGTCCAGGAGGCAAAGAGCCCTAACCAATCGTGACTTGCTTCCTGATTGGTAAACTCTAGGACAAAGGGCACGCTAGACAAAGCAAGCAAATAGAGCCATTGTGTCAGAGTGCGACCTGCAAATAGGTCTTTCCAAAGGAGTTTCATAATCCCTACGAAGCCACGTTTGCCAGCTTCTCGATGGACATTTTTTAAATGCTCCCCAAATGTTTGAATTTTTTCTTGTAGTCGTTTCATGCTGTTTCTCCTTTAATCAGCTTGATAAATCGTATCGATGACACGCTTTGCTTCTTCGTAATTCCCCAAGTAGTCTTGCCCGAGATAGGCTGTAGGGATATCTGCGAGGTATTGGTGGCGGAGGTGATCCAGGTGATTTGAAAAACTGGTGCGAATTTCATCATCTGCCATGGTCATATCACGGAAGCCATCATTGACATAGGATCCAATGGGTTGGACAAATAAGATCAGATCCCATTTTTCCTTAGCGAGGATACTAACGAATAAGTTATCAAAGGTATCCGTCATACTGGTCTCTTGGCCTTCTACTTCCATATAGTAGTCGTAATAGCCCTTGGTCACCAGCGAATTCGTATCCGCAATGACCAGGCCTCGATTGGCACTACTGTCGATTAATTTTGAGGTTTGATCGTATTGTCCAAGTAGGAGATAATAATAGTCCTTGGGGGTCAGCTCATCATCCCGTACATTGTTTCTGATCTGGTACTCCCGGGCATATTCTAAGCTCACTGGCGCATCATAGAAGCGGGCCAAATCTTTTGCCAAGGTCGTCTTCCCGTTACTAGCACTCCCCATAATGAGGACCTTTTTCGTAAACTGACGACGGAAGGGTTGCGCAATGTATTTCCAATACTTGCTGGGATTTTTCCCGGATGAGGGTCCCTGAGATGCCCAAACTGACGCTCCTGTAGGTGCGCTTGAAAGCCTCTCGCTTCAAGTTCCTCTTGGTAAGCTTTTTCTCTCCCAACATAGAAGATGAGCTCTCTCTCTCAGCATCATATTGAATGGTTTCTAAGGCTGTTTTTCAACCAAGGCTCCCATCCCTAAAGGGATAGCGAGGAAGTTCTGTCTCGTCTAATTTATAAATTTGGGTGAGTTCATCATTTGAAAAAAACCTTCTCGAATATAGCGAAAAACGTTTTCTGCAAAGGAAGGCCAACTTCTTCTCCTCGGTCACCTTTTGTAACCCAGAGACAATCACACAAACGCGGTCGCATTGGCGTTTTGCCCGTTGAATTAAATCAATATGACCTTGATGAAGGGGGCAAACGTTCCAAATACTACTGCCACTTTTTTTCTTTCATCTAACTGGCTCCTTTATCATAATGTCAAAACATGTTTTGCTTATGATTTTTATTATAAACTATAATTTCAATCTGTCAATACTTTTTTTATAAAAAAAATATTTTTTTATAAAACAAAAATTAAAAAGATTCAACTCTGTATGTTATTATACAGAATTGAATCTCTGATTTCAATCATTTTTTTAATTTTCTCAGTGGCGAGCCATTATTCCCGAACCAAGGCATGCGCATGGCCATTTTCTGTCACTTGAACACTTGCCACTTGACCATCTTGACCGACAACTATATCCAGGCTAGCTGCAGATCCATCTTGGGTGGAAATCAAAGCCAGCATGGTAATGACCTTGATCCAAGTTGTATTCATAGCTTCCAATTGTATAGCCCACTGCATCGCCACCAGGAGTTTGAATGGTTACTTGTCCACCTTGTCCGATGCTTACGCCTGTATCGCGACCGTCGGTCCAACTACCTGCTGCTCCTGAATAATCCCCTGAGGCATAACTCAAGACACCTTTATAGCGTGGGTTCTCTGTCTTAGAGGCTTGTTCTTTGGCAGTCGTGCGACCTTCTTCCAAGCTAGGACGTTTTTTTGTTTTTTTCTGGTGCTGAGTTCACTGCTGGTTTTTGTTTCTTTGGAAGGAGTTGGAACCAGGCCTTGACTGGCTTCTGGAACTCTTGGTGTCACTGGAGTTGATGGATTTTTCTTGGCTCGCTTGTGTTTCGCTCGAAGCGATGGCAGGTGATTGTGCAACTTCTGTGCTTTTGTGGTTTTTGCTTGCGGTCTTTTTTTCTCTTCTTTTTTTACTAGTAGAGCTTTGTTTCACTTGCGCAATTTTACTAGTTGAAGATGGACTGGTTTCCTTTTTCTTTTTCTGATCCACATCCGCTTAAGAGAAGAGCAGCTGTTAGAGCAAGGGTAAATAGACTAAAGAAGGTTCCTTTCATTTTCATGGCAATACCTCTCTTTTGTAACATTTGTTACATTTTGTAATATAATTGTAACATTTATCTATAGGGAAGTCAAGAGGATTTGCAAGTCTTATAAAAAATAGAAACTAGTTTAAAAAAAGAGTGAACAAATGGAGCCCTACTCCAACCATTTACTCTCTTTCTTATTGATAAACTTCTTGATAAAATTCGATGGTATCTCCATCTTGGACAGTTGTTTCTGCTGCCCCTTTTGGTGCCATCTCTCCATTGATCTTGTACATCCAATAGAGTCCCTTGCTTTCGTCCTGGGCTACGCCATCGATCGAGGTGATGAGGCCACTCTTTTCCTCAATCTTGTAGTTAGCTTTCAGGACTTCCATCAGGTTGGCTTTTTCAGCAACCTTCAAGGTCTTGCTTTGAGCTTCTTTCCCTTCAGGGGCGATACTGACCGTAATGGTACTTTGTTTTTCTTTCGCTACTTGTGAGCTAGAAGCTGAGCTTTCCGTAGTCGATGGTGTGCTTTGTCCGCAACTGACCAATACAAGAGCTGCTAGGACAGCAAAGAAACTATAAAGTGTTTTTTTCATGATACAATCTCCTAAATACTACATAAAGTAGAGGGTAAAAACAGGCGGTGGAAAGGGCGTGAGCCAGGTTAAAGCTAAAGCCATTCACCAGAGCATAGGTCCACCAAGGCATGTGGTAGAGGACCGCATAAAGACTGTCAATCAGCATCCCCGTAGAGAAAGGATAAGATGCCGACCACTAGGGTTTGGACTTGCAAAGACAGAGTGGCGGTAAAGCCCCCGCCAAAGAGTCAAGAAGAGGCCAAAGGCCAGTATCTGAGCGAGCACCACTGGGCTCATCCCCAAGAGAAAAGCCGAGGTAAACATGGTGACCGCCATCACCAAACAGGCAAATTGCCAGTCTTCAAATAGCACCAGTAAAAAGAAAATGGCACTAATGGGTTGGACATTGGGCAAGAAGGCAAAGGCTTGTCTCAGCACCACACAGAGGGCTGCTAAGAGGGTGATTCGGGTCAAGCGTTTGAGAGGCACTGCATATCCTCCTAGTCAATCGTGAAGTTAAGCTGAGCAGACTTGACACCTACCTTGAGGGTTTGCCCTTCAGCCACTTCTCCTCTCAAGAGGATCTCTGCCAAGTAGTCTTCCACTTGGGTCTGAATGGTCCGACGCAAAGGACGCGCTCCCATCTCTGGATCATATCCATGAGTTGCCAGCCATTTAAGGGCAGATGCTTGGAATTTCAGAGTAATGCCCTTTCTCTGCTAGAGATTGAACCAGCGGTTTCACCATAATCTTGACAATCTCATGCATTTGGTCACTGGTCAAGCTATGGAAGACAACCTTTCTCATCAATCCGGTTGATAAACTCTGGTCGATAGGTCTTCTTCAACTCTTCGAAAGATGCGTTTTCTCCATATTGGCTTGGTCAAAGCGAATATCCTTAGCTCCAAAAGCCAACCGTCTTATCATCTCGTAAAGCGGTAGCTCCCAAGTTTGAGGTCATGATAATAATCGTATTGGAGAAATCTACCTTGCGTCCCTTGCTGTCGGTCAAAGACACCCGTCATCCAGAGACTTGCAAAGAGAACGTTAAAGATATCCGGATGAGCTTTTTTTCCACCTCATCAAACAAGAGGACAGAATAAGGTTTGTTGCGAACTTTTTCCGTCAACTCGCCCCCTTCTTCGTAGCCCACATATCCTGGAGGAGCTCCGTTGAGACGACTGGCCGCGAATTTTTCCATGTACTCACTCATGTCAAAACGGATCAAGGCGGACTCGTCATCAAAGAGGACCTCAGCAAGCGCCTTGGCTAGCTCGGTTTTCCCGACTCCTGTCGGACCGAGGAAGAGAAAGGAACCGATTGGTCGCTTGTGAGACCGGATTCCAGACTGATTGCGGCGAATCGCTCGGCTGATACTTGAGACAGCCTGATCCTGACCGATCACGCGCTTATGAAGTTCTGCTTCCAATTCAAGGTATTTCTTAGCTGCTGTTTGCGTTAGTTTCTCCACAGGAATGCCTGACAAAGCTGACTGAGCGTCTTCAGGATATCCTCTTCCTTGACTTCTAGCTGGTAGCCTTTTTGGACTGGCATCTTCTTTTTAGCAACTGAGCAACTTTTTTTCCACTGTCCCCTTGAGCAAGGCCTGATCAGCAGCTGTCAAGTCGGACTGAAGACCGGCTTGAGGCCCCTTGTTTTGCACGGTCGCTGCCGCCTCATCCAAGAGGTCAATGGCGGAGTCAGGCAAGAGGCGACTGGTCAAATAACGATTGGCATAGACAACAGCTGTCTCGATGGCCTCATCCGTAATATGGACACGGTGGTGACGTTCATAAGTCTTCTTGAGCCCTTGCAAAATCGCGATGCTATCTGCAACAGAGGGTTGCTCAATCAAGACCTTAGCAAAGCGGCGTGACAGAGCAGCGTCTTTTTTTCAATGTGTTTTTGGTATTCTTCTTGCGTAGTGGCTCCTACGGTCCGTAGGGTTCCCGCGAGCCAAGGCTGGCTTCAAGATATTGGCCGCATCCAAGGTGGAGTCAATCCCAGATCCAGAGCCCCATAATGGTATGGAGCTCATCAATGAAGAGGATGACATGGCCATCTTCTTCGATATCATTGATGATGTTGTTCATCCGCTCTTCAAAAATCTCCCACGGAACCGCGTTCCCTGCGACAACATTCATCAAGTCCAACTCTAGGACCCGCATCTTTAGCCAGTTCCGTCGGGACATCTCCGCTGGCAATCCGTTGAGCCAAGCCCAAAGGCCAGAGCAGTCTTTCCGACACCCGCATCTCCAACGAGGACCGGATTATTTTTTTCGTTTTGCGACTCAAAATCTGAATCATCCGCGAGATTTCTTGACCCCCGGCCAATCACCGGTTCCAAACTGCCATTGCGAGCCATTTCTGTCAGATCTCGGGTGTAGTCTTCCAAACCACCGCTGGTAGAGGCTGGCATGCCCATCATATTTCCCATGGTTTGACGATTTGGTTGCTGGGCCCGATAGAGCGAACGAATAGCCTTGACAGCTTCCTTGTCCCAACCTGCTCGTTGTTCCAAAGCTCTTACGAAGCTCGACGATTTTTAATGCCCTCTTCCTGATCATCATAGCGGAAGCCGACATACTCCAATACTTGAGAAGCCAAGGTTCCCCTGTTCTAGAAAGAAGCGCCAAGAGGACATGCTCTGTTCCCAAGACTTTTTGGCATGGACTGCCTGGGCAATCTCTTGGGAACGTTTCATGATTTCTTCGACACGGAAAGAAAAAAAGGAAATACCTCATAGCGGCCATCCCTCTGGTAGACTTGACCCTGTAATGTGCTCTGCCGCATCTTGAAAAATCATCAATCTGCATAGGGATAGTCACTTAAGACAGAACCAGCTACACTATAAGGGATTATTTGGCTAGGGGCCACTAGGATATGCCAGGTATCTAGCGTTTGGGACTCAAAATGACCCGCCAAGATTTGAGCGGCTTCAATCGTTTCTAATAAGGCTTTTGAATAGTTCATAAGGAGATTACATTCCCTTTCTATCGACTTGTTGGATAATTTTTCGTAGGATATTGGCTCGTAGGCGATGGGCTTCACTTCCCAGGACCTCGTCTGTCGTCGTCACTGACAAAAGCTCTGCTTCTCTCTTTGTAAGGACTGTTTTTCTTCAAATAGCATCTGGAGGATATCACAAAAGACAGTCTGACTGATTTGTTCTCCGATACTTACGCCAAGCTCTTTTAGCATCTGGTGTTGGTCTGAAAATTGAATCTTGCCAATCCGGATATAACCCCCACCTCCACGCTTGCTCTCTACGATGTAGCCTCGACTTTCGGTGAAGCGGGTCTTGATCACATAATTGATTTGACTAGGAACAACTTGGAAAGACATCCGCTAATTCGCTTCTCTTAAGCTCTGCGATTCCTGCTTGGGCCAGTAGCGACTTGATATAGGCCTCAATACTATCTGATGTATTTTTACTTGCCATGATGCTCCTTTCTGACGTCTTCATTCTAGATGAGCTCTCTGCTCTTCAGAGGGTAAAAAATGGTCTCATCATCCACGATGTCATTATTGACCTTATCTGACTATTATACAATTTTTACGCCTGTAAATAAAGTAAAGACTACGTCGAGATAGAATCTGAAGCCCCCTTACTGGTAGTTAGAAGGAACAAAAAAGAGGCTAGCGATTGCTAACCTCTTATAGAAGGGGCATTAGGATTTCCGACGAGCGAATTTTGCTCTTCCGCCTAAGAAACCTAAGCCGAGAAGTCCGATCCAAGCTAAGAAACTTGCCTTCTCTGATCCTGTCTGTGGCAGTTTTTTCTTTCGGGACTGCACAGGGTCTGGATTTACGGCTTCTGATGTAGACACAGGAGAAAGAGGAGTCGCATTTAGCGCCGTCGGTGTCAATATCCGAGAAATTCCACTTTCTTTTTTGTCTTCTAGCGGAAGCAACGGTTTCGTTTCTTGTGAGTCTTCACTTGGACTTGTTGGTAGCGGCACACCCGGAATAATTGGATTTTCTTCTACCACTCCTGTTCCGACTTCTGTTATCTGGTCCTGGGCTTCTACTTCGACAAAGGCATCGACTTCTGTCCGAATTTCTTTGCCTTCTTCTTGTCGAACCTCGATCAACTTTCAATCGGCGTCCAACCTTCCCTGCTTGAAGGATCCGGCTTTCGCCCTTGGCCAAGTCCTTGTTTTCACGCGTTTGACTCTCAAATGGAATCTCTTCTGCTTCGATGAGCAGTTCTGGCTTTTCAAGAATCAAATCCCGAACACCTTCGTCTGGGCGTGTCTGCGTCAGCGGTTCATAATTGTGAGCATCTTCTAAGATGGTTTTCAAGGGCTTCCACTTGATTAGCTGCAGCAACCAAATCTGGTCGCTCTTGATTCAACAACTGAGTCAATTCAGTCAATTGATGCTTGAATAGTCGGTTTGAGGTCTGCTTTCAAGCGATCGAGAGAAGTAGCCTTGATCTTTTTCTACTCCTTCTCTGATAATCTGTTGCAGCTCTTCTTGACTGAGCAACTGACTATCTTTTCCCTGATAGGACAAATCGGTCGACCTGGATAGCTCTGGATGACTGAGGATCATTGAGGGCTGGATCCAGGTGCAAGCGTAGCTGGTGGTAGCCTTTTGCTAGACCTTGCAGATTGACCAAACTCTGGTCGAGCTTTGCGTTGATCTCCGTAGCCACTGAAAGTAATGATCGCCTTCGATCTCATAATCATGACCACGACCCTTCTTCGAAAGGTCGATTTCTTTTTCCGTCTAGGGTGACGCTGTAGAGACCCATGACTTGGATCAACCACTCCTCGAACCTCCACACCTGTTCCCTTAAAGGTGATGGTCACATCAATGTGTTTCTTGCCCTTCCTCATCGGTCACTTGGTTAAAGCTAGACCAAGATTCTGTTCCATTTGAGAAGTTTTGATTGTCTGTCTCATGATGCCAGCCCTCACTGTAGTGCAGTTTTTGGATCTTGGTCATCCACTTCTTTACGATTTTTCTGGAAGCAAGTCCTCGTTCATCACTTGGACTGTCAGCTCTGGAATAAAGCCGACCAGACTTCCCTTGATCCGGATGCAACAATTTGACCTTAAAGTCATAGACATCTGTCGCCTTTTGCCTGCAAAATCAAGAGTTGGGAACTTGGACTGTTTTTTTCTGTCTCTCCATCTGCGAAACTCGAGAGTGACATTGGTATCTTTATAAACCTTGCCATGAACCCCTGTTCCTGGTTCTGTGATTAATTTGAGACTTGCACTTCCTTTAGAGCCACCTTTTTCTCTTGACGACGACTTGCGCTGGGTCGCCTTTCTTAACAGCTAGGGTTGGCTGAGCAAACTCAAAGAGACCCTTTTTCTTGGTTATTGAGGGCATAAATCCCTTCCGTTGCGATCGCATCTCCCTTGCTATTGACCAAGGTCAAAGGTATGGGCTCCTGCTTTCAAAGTCCGGTGTTTCATAGACCTTTTGGCTGCGTTTGCGGGCTTTGGGACTTTGGGTATTAACCGTCGCTAGTTTTTGGCCATCGACATAGACATCCATTTCCCCATGACCAGGGTCTACGGTTGCGACCACATAGGCCTTGGTGCCTTCGAACTGATAGGTCACCGAAGCTCCCTTTTCCTTGGTCCACATAGAGGTGCCTCGAACGCCTTCTCCCTCTTCATTCCATTGGCTATTGGCACGTTCAGCAGTCCGGTCAGAATGATAGGCCAAACCAAGCGGATAACCATCGGTTTCTTCAATGCTAGCTGGGGTCTTATAGACAGAGACACCGTTTAAGATTGGAGTAGCTTGGGCATCGGTGATGGACACCCGGATATAGCGACTATCAACTGGTTGCCCTTTGATCAATCGGCGATATCCTACGGTCGAACCAGCCCCAAAAGGAACCCATTGGCCATTCACTGCCACATCGATGGTAAAACCGGAAATCCGTTGCCCTTTCTCGATCGTTTCTTTGAGCTCTACCACATCAAAGTGTTGCTCTTTTCCAAGATCGAGCACAAAAGAGCCGGTCTTGGCATCATCGGCTGGTGCCCAACTGGTCTTTTCATCGCCATCTGTCAAATGGCTGGCTGAATAATGAGCATTGCGTCGTGTCGAGTCAGTTTCGACCAAAGCTCCTGCCGCATAGTCCACGCTGTAGAGTTGGTCCAAGGTCTGGCGGAATTCTTTCAAACGGGCCACATCCGCATCCGCAAATTTTCCGTCTTGGTTAGGTGGGATATTGAGCAAAAGCGGGGTTCCACGACCAACCGATTTGAAGTAAATATCCATCAATTCGCGCAAGGACTTAGGCTCTTGATTGTCATGGTAGAACCAGCCGGAGCGAATAGAAACATCGGCTTCTCCCACTGAGTATTGCTTCCCTTCTGGATCCCCGTGATTGAGGTAGCTATTGGATGGATTGTTGCGAATCTTATCTGGATTGACCTTATGCCAAACTGGATCTCCAGCAATTCCCTTTTCATTTCCGATCCAACGAACATTGGTTGGCTCAGCTGAGAAGATGGCAATATCCCCTTGGGCCTTGCGGATGGCATCAAACCACTTGTCAAAGGTATAGGTGACTTTTTGAGCCCCATCGCCACGCGCTCCATCCATCCAGACTTCTACGAACTTGCCCTTGTTTCCATATTTTGGATCTTCAAGGATTTCTTTGAGCTGGTTGAGATAGTATTCGTTGTATTGGTCCTCTGTATCCACATGGTAGAGCGGGCTGTGAGCATCCCAAGGGGAGAGGTAGACCCCCATATCCATGTCATACTTGCTGGCAGAAGCAGAAACTTCGGCTAGGACATCGCCTTTTCCTTCCTTCCAACCACTTTTGGCAATGGTATGGTCGGTGTATTTAGAAGGGTACAAGAGGAAGCCATCGTGGTGCTTGACGACCATGATGGTCCGTTTGAAGCCAGCATCTTTCAGGGTTTTGATCCACTGATCGGTATCCAGATGCTCTGGATAGAAATAATAAGGATCTTCTTGCCCATCTCCCCACTCACGATCGTAGTAGGTATTCATCCCAAAGTGAATGAAGGCTGCTAGTTCTTCGCGGTGGTATTGCATTTGGGCCTTGCTTGGAAGCGGTCCGTAATCCGCAATCTCAGGCTCCTCATCTAGAGAAGTGGCTGGTTGGGCTGCTTCTGTCCCTTGGCTGACTGCGCGGATTTCTTTCTCACTCGTTGCGGGTGAGGAATGTTCTGATTCTTCTTGGTGCTCTTTCACAGTTTTATCCTCCTCCCCTTGATGTTCGACATCACTTGTGTCGACTCGTTCTTCACGAGTCTCACTCCTCTCAGCTTGTTCCTCTGCATAACTGGTAGTGACTCCTAAAAAACAAGTCGCTACCACTACGGAGCAAACCCCTACTGAGAGTTTGCGAATGCCAAATCGATTTCTCTTATCAAATAATCTTTTTCCCATATTCCATTCCTTTATGTCATCAGGTAAAGAGGGTGGAGACTCCCCCATCCTCTTTCTGTTACCTGTGAATTTTTCACCGTATGTTTACTGATTTATCCAGCTTTTTTACTTGGCCTTATCGGCTCTTTTTTTCTTATCATCCAGCACAGCACCGGCAAGTCCTGCTGCTAGGAGACCTGCAACGAGACTTGCGACACTTTCGTCTGATCCTGTATCTGGCAAGGAAGCTTGCGCAGCGGTCACAGCCACTTTCACCCCTTCCTCATGTAAGTCTGAGACTACTGAGGATGATAGTGCTTGAGGATTTGCAAGAGGCTCCTTGGTACCGACTTCGATAATTTCAGCTAGAGCTTCTGACTCGACCAGACTGTTGATCACTGTACGAGTCTCAACCCCATTTTCTTGCGAAACTTGTACAAAATGAAGCTTACGACCTTTGCGTCCTGCTTGAACTACTCTCTGTTCACCCTTCAGTAACTGATCGTTTGGACGCTCTTGGTTGGCAAATTCAAGCTCTTCTGCCTCTATGACAAGTTCTGGTTTACTGTGAACCAAGTTCTTCACGCCTTCTTCAGGAACGGCTGTACCTGGAGGCGTTGGCTTGTCACTAGGATTTTCCACTGGAACTTCCTTGGTGCCGACTTCTGTGATCTCTGCTACTGGTTCTACCTCGACAAAAGCATCGACTTCCTTACGAGATTCCACTCCATTTTCTTGTGATACTTCTACAAGATGGAGCTTGCGTCCTACTTGGCCTTCTTGCACCAGCTTCTTCTCACCTTTCGGCAGGCTATCATTTGGACGTTCTTCACGCGCAAAATCAAGTTCCTCTGCCTCAATGATGAGCTCTGACTTCGTATGGACCAAATTCTTCACACCATCTTCAGGAATAGCGGTTCCTGTAGGTGCTTTTGCTATGAGTGAGATTTGATATACTTTTTCTAGCTTGCCATCTTCTGAGACAACCTTGACAAGAACCGGAGCATTGGCACTTTTAGCATCCACGACCGTAACGGCTGTTCCATTCTTGCCTTGTGCTGAAACGATTGGACGTTCTCCCTCATACTCTAGATGATAATCTGTCACCTCTGGTTTAAAACCTTCTAGGTCTTTGCCATTCACTTGGATCGTGACATCAGTTGTTGCTTGGGCCTCTTCTGTTGGGGCATAGGCACTCAATTCAACGATTCCAATTCCTTTTAGATTTTCATCACGGACCATTCTTAAACGGATGGCTTTGGTTCTGATTTCGTTGAAGCTGAGGTTAGAGATATAACCAGGTTCAAAGGCATAATCCAAGCTATACGGGATTTCTTCCCAGTTAGAGGCCTTGTTAAATGGATGATCTGGAAGATTTTTCAGATTGCCGTAATCATCTGGGACATCGAAAGTCTGGACCAATGTAGCGTTCAAGAACAGTTTTCGTTGGCAGACCTGTTTCCTGATCTGCAAAGAAATCGACTGCTACTTTATTGACTAAGCGCTCTGTTACTTGACCATTTTTCTTGAAGATGAGACCAGCAAACACTTCGGTTTGATCCGGCTCTCTCTTCCAGTTGGTCCAACGATAGTACTCGTTGTAGCCACCATCATTGATGTAATCGATATAATCGATTTGATTTGGATCGAGATCGTTGGTTTCACTAGCAAATGCTCTGGTATCCTCTGCATTGTAGTCACGGTTCACAGAGAGGATTTCTCCGGTTTTTTCTGACACCCGGACGGTCAGCTGAGCTGTCAGATCATAGCCGAGGACTTTTCCTTCTAACGTGAAGCTACCTTCATGAGAAAGTGCATCAGCTGGGATAGCCTGCCAGTCCACCGTCAGTTCCTTGCGTTCGTAACCTGTGTCCCCTTTGAAGTAGACACCTACTGTAGATGGTAGAGCCAGATCTTGACCGACTTTCACAAAACGTCTGCCTGCTTCTACTGCTACTGGGGCAGCTTGTTGCAGTTTTTCTGCATCACTTGTGAGATGGAGGCGGTATTCTTGTAAGATAGTACCATCTTCCGCTTTATGGACGACACGGATTGGCTCACCTTCATGGACGCTTGGCACAACCGTTGCAAGACCGTGATGGCTAGCTGTCGCTTCCACTTGTGGATAAGCCCGATCACGCGCATCGATGTAGTAATCGGTCACACTTGGATTAACTCCTGGCAAAACCTCACCGTTGACACGAATGGTCACCTGGCTCTTTTCTTCTGCCGCAACCTTATTGGCAAATACCTGAATCTCTGAAATAGAGCTTCCACGTTTACCTTCTGGTGTCTTCATACGGATCCGAACGGCATAGGTGTCGACTTTATCAAAACTAAAATGATTCATCTTGCCAGCTGTCACTGCTTCTTGAACACTTAGGTTGCTGACTTCTTTCCAGTTGGCTGGGTTGTTAAATGGATGGTCTGTTTCGTCTTTGACGCGATTTGGATTGCTTGGTACTGTTGGGATTTGCTCCCCTACATAGTACTCAATAACATATTCACTTGGAGCCCCAACGCCGTGGTCTTCATGGAAACCAACATGGAGGTTGTCCACTGCTCGCTTGGTCAAGATACCAGAATCTCCAAACAAGATACCGACAGAATCTTCCGCATTGTCACGGCCCCAGTTGGTCCAACGGTTGGCTGGAGCATCGGTAAAGGAAATGACTTTGTCATTGACCTTAGCAACTGGATCTGCATCATTAGAGTCACTTGCAAAGGCGAGTGGCAAGACTGAGCCTGTCCATTGCTCTGCTACGTTGGCTCCCTTGACTGTGTTTGCGGAAACACGGATATGGAGACGGGTTGGAAGGTTGGTTCCTTCTACACGACCGGAGATAACAACTTCTCCTTCTTGGGCCAAGAGTTGCGGATCGACAGCATCCCAAGCTACCTTGGCAGCATAGGTCTTGCCATTAGAGTGATAGGTACGCACGCTTTCTGGAAGAGCTGGTTTTTCTCCGACTGGCGTTGTCGTGCTAACTTCTTCTACAGCGATAATGCCTTCAACTGTGACTTGGGCCTGGGCTTCTTTCTCCACACCCTCTACATGACCTGTGACTGTAAAGCTATGGTAATCCTTGACTTGATCTGCTGTTACGGCATCCCAGGTCACACGTTTTTCTTTCGGGAATCCCTTATCATACTCGACCAAGACTGTCTCTGGAAGAACTGGCAACACGTTTCGATCGGTGCTGATCCGTACAGGACGCACCTTAACAACTGTCTTTTCTTCAGGATTTGGCGTGATGGTAAAGCTGATTTCTCCTGTCTGTCCCTGGAAGCTAGCTTGTAAATGAACCAAGCCTGCTTCTCGCAGTTCCAAACCTTTCTTGCTTTGCGACTGCTTTTTTCCTTGACTACCAGCTCTGTTGCCACATCGATTTGATCTGCTTGGAGACTAGCCACACTGCCATCTTGGTAATGAGCAATGACATCAAGCGTTACTGTTTGGTCTTCCTTGAGTTCTTGCCCTTCTGGCAGACGCAATTCTAGGCGCTGGATCTGTGGACTTTCTTCTTGGAATTGCACCACATAGGTCTGAACAGCTCCCGTATCCTGAGCAGTCACAAAGATTTGAGCTTTCAAACCATTTTCACGACTAGCTTGTAGGACCGTCACTTGGGCATTTTCTGCACTTGCTGTGACTTGACCAGGCTCTTGCCCATAAGCCAATGGGCGGAAAATAGTATGGTTGCCACTGCCAAATTTTGGAAGGGCTACTCCATCTAGCTGTACTGTTGGTTTCTTAGCCTTGCTGACTGTTCCACCAGCAACCACCAGAGTCGCTTGGACTGCTTCCCCATTGCCTAGGAGACCTGTAGCCTTCAAGCGAGCACCTGGTGTGGACAACTGATCTTCTTGACCAGCTTCCAAGGTCCATTGATCAACTTCATAGCTAACTGTCCGGCCATCTGTGAAGACCAATTGCACAGTCTTATCCACTGTCGCTAGATCTGCTCCCTGCGGGATTTGTTTGATGACTGGAAGGACTTGCTCCACACCGATCACATCGACTAGAGCTTCGATCGTCCGTCCTTGAACATGACCTGTCACACGAACTTGGCCAGCACGACTATAGTCTGCCGCATCCCATTCGACGGCTTCTTCTTGGGCCTTGCCATCACTATAAACAACAGATACGTGACTTGGAAGTTCAGGATTTTGTCCCAAGTACACTTTAGTTCGAACCGGTTCGACTCCCAAGACAGAGCGTTCTTCCTGGTCCTTCTTACCAGTAAAGAGGCTGACTTGGTCTGACTGCAAGCGGTCTGAGTCTGCATACAGGGTAAAGGCACCTGCTTGCTCAGTCGATTTGACAATGACAACCCCTTTGCCGTTAAAGGCCCGACGTTGCCATGAGCCATCTTCCTGTGCTTTGTAGCGTTCCCGGCTAGCTTGTTCCCCGTTGTCGACACCGACAATTTGGCCTTGGCCATGCAAATGGAAATGCACCAAGTTATTGGCAGTTGGTACGACACGGCCTGCTTCATCGACGATTTCATAGGTAATATAAGTCAAATCCTTGCCGTCTGCCGCAATGGCGTGTTCTTCTTTCAATAGACGAACACCGGCTGGCTTCCCAGCTGTTTCAATCTGATCGCGGGCAATCACTTCTCCCTGCTTCGTTGCGGGCAATAGCTTCCACCTTACCTGGCACATAAGGAACCAACCACTCTAGATAGAGTTCATCCGGATTTGCCCCTTCTTGGTAAGTCCGGCCATCTGCTGTGGTCTTCTTGGTAAAGGTCTTGACTCCTTGTGATTCCCCATTGACAATCAATTCCACACTGTGGGCATTGGAGAAGGCACGAACAGGAATCCGACCTTCTTCATTCATGACACGATTGGCTAATTCTGGATTGTCCCAGTTCCAATGTGGTAAAAGATGGACCATTGGATGTTTTTCAGCTGACAACCATTGACTTTGGTAAAGGTAAAAATCATTCTTTGGAAGGCCGGCAGTATCGACAATACCGAAATAAGAACTTTTCACAGGTGTGTCATTTTGGTTGTGCCATGGTGTTGGCTCACCAATATAGTCTGTACCTGTCCAGATAAATTGACCTGCATAGCCGGCATGATCACGGTCAAAGGTCCAAGAGGCTGTCGCTGTCCGACCCCAACCAACCCGGTCATTGCCGTAGTCTGATTGTTCATAGTGGCGATCTTCTTGGTTGCTTCCGACCCATTCTCTTTCAGGGTGGTAGTAAGAGCCTCGTGTCCGCGTCGCAGAAGAGGTTTCAGAACCATAAATGAGCCAGTTTGGGTGTTTAGCTCGTAGGCTTTCGTAGTTGGCCTCTGAATAGTTAAATCCAACTGCATCGAGCTCTGCTGCCACCTTTTCATGCCCTCCTGATCCATCACCAAAGCGGAATTTATCAGCTCCCCATGGTGACATAGCGGGTTGCATCCACTTCCTTGATGGTCTTGACAAGACGACGAACGGTTGCGACAGACTTATCAGATCCATCTGCTTCACCGACTTCGTTACCGATTGACCACATCACAATAGAAGGATTGTTCTTTCCTCGCTCTACCATGGTCCGAAGATCATAGTCAGACCACTTATCCCTTTACGAGCTTCTGGATGCGTTGCATCCTTTTTCAAAGAAATCGACCGTAATCGTATTGCTTTCTTACCACCATACCAGGTATCAAAAGCTTCTTCTTGGACCATCAAGCCCAACTCAGCCGCAATTTGCAGAGGTTTGTTCACTGGCTGGGTTGTGGGTCGTCCGGATGGCATTGACTCCCATGTCCTTCATCTGTTTAAGGCGGCGGTATTCAGCCTTGTAATTTTCCTCAGCTCCGAGGGCCCCATGGTCATGGTGAAGGGAAACACCGTGGAATTTGGTAGCCACTCCGTTAAGGAAGAAGCCCCCTTCTGGTGTCCAGTTCAGATAGCGGTAGCCAAAGCGTTCCTTTTGCACATCGACCAACTGCGAATCCCGATAGACCCGCGTATACAGCGTATAGAGGGCTGGGTTATTGGTCTTCACATCCCAGAGGGTCGGTTTTTCAACATGAAGGGTATGAGACAGGTTGATCTCTTGACCAGCCAAAACGGATTGAACTTCACTACGTACCTTTTCACTGACCACTTGACCATTTTGATCGACGATTTCGTATTCTGCATAAATACTGTGGGCTTGATCATCTTGGTTGACAATACGACTCTTCACAAGAGTATCGACTGCCCCATTCTGTTGTTCTTCTAATTTTGAACTCGTGATGGTGGTCCCATACTTAGCCACATGAACCTTGTCCGTCACACTCAGTTTGACATCACGATAGATCCCACTTCCAGAATACCAACGACTACTTGGTTGTTGGTTGACCACATGAACCGCGATGGTGTTTTCACTTCCATCCGCATTCAAATAAGGAGTAATATCATAAGAAAAAGCATTGTAGCCATTTGGATAATGACCAACAAATTGCCCATTTACATAGACTTTCGAATCCATGTAAACTCCACCAAATTCCAAACGCACCTTCTTATCGAGGTCCTTGTCTTCCAAACGGAAGGTCTTGCGATACCAAGCATCCCCACCGTTTAATTGTCCCCCTTCATTTTGAGCCGGAGAGTTGTGATCGAAGTCAAAGAAGATCGACCAATCGTGGGGTAAATCTAATTTTTTCCAGTTTTTAACATCCACCTGGCGACCTTCTGCACCAGGAGCTGCATTTAATTTGAAATACCAGTCCTTATTAAAGTCTCGTTCGCGATCTTGCACCATGTCCTCCGCTACCTGTTTTTGGTCTTTCGTGGCCTCTTCAGTAGCCCCAGCAGAACGTACACTTGTTTGAGGTTCCACCTGTGGCTGTTCGACTTCGCTCTCATTTCTTTCAGGAGTAATGACAGCAGGCGCCTCTAAGGTTGTTGAGGCTTTATCACTTGTCACAACCTCTCCAGTAGTCACCTCTGACGCTTCCCTTGTGGATGTCATCTCCTCTTCTGTTACAGTTCTTCCTTCTTCTTCAGCTAAGACAGATGGAGCTCCAAAAAAAGATACACCGATTAATACAGAACAAGCTCCAACCGCGAGCTTTGCGAATACTAAATACACTGCGCTTTTTCAAAAAGACTTTCCCATATTTAACCTCCTCTTGGGATTTTAATAATGTAAGCGCTTTCTAAAATGCGTTTGCAAAAAAAGAAACTCTACATTTTAACTATACCAAAAGTTGGGGCTTAAACAAGAGAGCTAGCTAAGAATATATAGTTTGTACTAAAAGAACTATACTTTGTCGAACTGATTCTTATTAGCATAAAATAGCCTTGTCTGGAGAATTAATCTATAATAACAGTTCTTTCATATACGAGAACTTGAGAAACAAATCGTGAGTTGATCCCAATTTAATATAAAAGGATTCTGAGCTCCCTCTATTTTTCCCATGCCTTCAAAAAGGAATTCTCCTGTCTGAAATAGTTGTCATTCCAGCGGAGATAAGGTAGAATGAAAAGGATGAATTGAAAGGATGACACATGAACTACATTATTACTTTTTTAATCTCCATGATTCCTCTGGTAGAACTTCGTGGAGCAGTTCCCTACGCCATCTCTAGCGGAATTCCTCTTTGGCAAGCTCTCCTGATTGGGGTCGTTGGCAACATGCTTCCTGTCCCTATCATTTTCTTTTTCGCTCGCCATATCCTAGAGTGGGGTAAAGAAAAGCCTATTATCGGGAATTTCTTTAACTGGTGTCTCAACAAGGGACATCGTGGAGGTCAAAAATTAGAAGAAGCTGCAGGAGATAAGGGAATCTTTTGGGCACTACTCCTCTTCGTCGGCATTCCATTGCCAGGAACTGGAGCCTGGACTGGAACCCTCGCCGCCTCTATTCTAGACTGGGGCTTCAAACGGAGCGTCCTTGCTGTCATGTTGGGAGTTGTCCTAGCAGGGTCTCATCATGGGACTCTCTCGCTCCTCTTTTGGACTAGATACCTTTGCGCATTAATCATAAAAAGGACTGAAACAGCTGTTTCAGTCCTTTTAGAATGTAGACAACTAGTTTTTACATAAAAATAGCTAGATGATTTTTTCAGAAATATAACTTCTATTATTTTGGGTCACTGAAGCAGATTAAAAACTTTTCGCTGTGAGAAAAGTGCCTGAAATACAATTTTTTTGGCACTCGAGTTTTTGAAACTTTAGGTTCAGAAACTAGTCATGAACTTCGTAGAGTTCCATGACGTCCGTAATCACCTCAAGGAAAGTTATTTAGATGACTTTATCTTGCAAAAGAGGTTTCCATCGAAACCTCTTATTTTTATTCTTAGTTGTTAAGAGTGCTGCCATTGTAGCTGCAACTTCTGCTTCAAAAGTCATTTGAAGCTTTTTTCAATACCTTCACCAACTTCAAAGCGAACGAATTCAACAACTGAAGCATTTACTGATTCAAGGTAAGCTTCCACTGTCTTGCTGTCATCCATGATGTAAACTTGTGCAAGAAGAGTGTAGCTTGGTCAACTTTCGTGTTGTCCAAGAAGAAGCGATCCATTTTACCTGGGATGATTTTATCCCAGATTTTTTTCTGGTTTACCTTCAGCTGCCAATTCAGCTTTTGATATCTTCTTCAGCTTGAGCAACCACTTCGTCAGTCAATTGAGCTTTTAGAACCATACTTCAAGTGTGGAAGAGCTGGTTTACCAACCATTGCACGGCTTTTCGTTGTCTTGGTCGATCACGTGGTTCAATTGTGCCAACTCATCTTTCACGAATTGCTCATCCAATTCTTTGTATGAAAGAACAGTTGGTTTCATTGCAGCGATGTGCATTGAAATTTGTTTAGCAAGTGCTTCGTCTCCACCTTCGACAACAGAGATAACACCGATACGTCCACCGTTGTGTTGGTATGCACCGAAGTGTTGTGCGTCTGTTTTTTCAAGCAAAGCAAAACGACGGAATGAGATTTTTTTCTCCGATTGTAGCTAGTTGCAGATACGTATGCTCGCTTCAAGAGTTTCACCTGAAGGCATTGTCAAAGCAAGAGCTTCTTCGTTGTTAGCTGGTTTACCTTCAGCGATGACTTTCGCTGTTGCGTTTACCAACTCAACGAATTGAGCGTTTTTCGCAACGAAGTCAGTTTCAGCATTTACTTCAACTACTGCTGCAACGTTACCGTTCACATAAACACCAGTCAAACCTTCAGCGGCAACACGGTCAGCTTTCTTAGCTGCCTTTAGCCATACCTTTTTTTCGCGAAGCAATTCGATCGCTTTTTTCGATGTCACCATCAACCTCAACCAAGGCTTTTTTAGCGTCCATGACACCAGCACCAGATTTTTTTCACGCAACTCTTTAACAAGTTTAGCTGTAATTTCTGCCATTTTGATTTCTCCTATATTTTTTTAAAATAGGAGAGCCGGGCTAAAGCCCCGCCCTCCCTAGGTAATTACGATTGTGATAATTAAGCGTTGTCGCCTTCTACAACTTCAACGATTTCTTCGATTGAATCTGCTTGAGTTTCAGTTGCTGCCAATTCAGCTTTCAACTGATGCAACTGCATCTTCACCTTGACGTCCTTCGATAACAGCGTCAGCCATTTTTCGCAGTGATTAATTTAACAGCGCGGATAGCATCATCGTTAGCTGGGATGATTACATCGATATCGTCTGGGTCAGTGTTTGTGTCGACCATCGCTACAACTGGGATACCCAATTTCTTAGCTTCTTTAACAGCGATTTGCTCTTTGTGTGGGTCAACAACGTACATTACGTCTGGGATACGAGGCATTTCTTCGATACCACCCAAGAATTTTTCAAGACGAGCGCGTTGTTTGTTAAGAAGTGCAACTTCTTTCTTAGGAAGAACGTCGAAGATTCCTTCTTCTTCCATGCGTTTGATTTCTTTCAAACGAGCGATACGTTTTTGGATTGTTCCCCAGTTAGTAAGGGTACCACCCAACCAACGGTGGTTGATGAAGTATTGACCTGAACGAACAGCTTCTTCCGCAACAGCTTCAGCAGCTTGTTTCTTAGTACCAACAAACAATACAACTGCATCGTTTGCAGCAGCATCACGCATGAAGTCATATGCTTGGTCAGCGTATTTTACAGTTTGTTGCAAGTCGATAACGTGGATTCCGTTACGCTCAGTGAAGATGTACTTAGCCATCTTAGGGTTCCAGCGACGAGTTTGGTGACCGAAGTGTACACCAGCCTCAAGAAGTTGTTTCATTGAAATTACTGCCATGAGTAAATTCTCCTTTTTTGTTTTTTCTCCTCTCCCAGACGTCAGCTTGCAACACGACCACAAGGGCAACGGTGCCACAATGGTTCCGGGATGAGTATTTATTGCTTTACGCAACTTTATCAGTATAGCAGATTTAGAAGCTTTTTGCAAGTCATTTGAGAGAAATTCCTAGACTTTCCTGCTTTTCTTCAGGACCTTCCTCCTTCCTTTATTTTTTCTGCTCGATTCTCATTCTTTCCCTTTCAGAGGCCTTTTTGTCTGAAATTTTTTTCTTGACCTTATCTAATTTTTTTAAGATAAAATAGAATATGTTGTGGCGGTATAGCCAAGTGGTAAGGCACGGCTCTGCAAAAGCTTGATCGTCGGTTCAAATCCGTCTACCGCCTTCACAAACCAGTGTCAATGAGCTCAGCAATGGGCTTTTTTTGATACCATCACTGGATTGGACTGCACCATCGCTCCTTTGCGAGCGATTCTGTTCTCCACTCATGAAAGGAAAAGATGATTATGAAAAAGTTACCTTGTATACTCTCAGCATCCTCTCTTTTGCCATGCTCACCGCTTGCCAACCTGCTGTACCAGAGATTCACCAAAGAAAGCCCCTTGTTAGCAGTTCTAAAAAAACCTCTAAGAGCTCTAGAAGTTCATCCTCTAAAAAATCAACCAGCAAAAAAGAATTTCCATCAGACTTCGATGACGATGGTTCTTCTAGTTCTTCAAATTCTAACACGCGCGAGGATCCTAACTATACAATGAGCTGGGTGGACCAAGGGGAAGCTCTTGAATCTATCGGAGATATCCCCGAAATGCCAAAATGGGTTGCATTCAAAGAAATTAAAGTGGAGTCCCTCATTGGCAATGAGAACCTTACTCCTACTTCAAAAGAAGAAGTCCTCAGAAAGTTGGGATCTGCTGACACTGATACTGCTGATGATTTCTATTGGCATGGAGATAACTTTAGTATCTTGATTGGATTTTAATGAAAAAAGTCAGGTATCTAACAAAATTGCAACCCTGCCTAACGCTAAAAAGGTTACGAATCTCAAGGATATTCAACCTGGAATGACGGCTAAAGAAGTCGTCGAAAAACACGGCCGTCCAGAAACTGTTTTCGTCTTTGGCTACGCGACGATCTTTAGTTGGAAGGGAGAAGACGGAAAAGACTACTCAGTTGGTTTTGACAAAGAGACAGTCTTCCAAATCTCTGAGCCTGCATAAAGTTGCCCTTTTCGGGAATCATTTCTGATCCTATTCAAGCATTCAGTTGCTTTTTCACACTGATGGGATAGAATCCCTTCTCAACGAACACAAATCCTCCAAGACCAGCATCTTGGAGGATTTCTTTGTATCAAGGGGAAGGCCCCTTTTTCATTCCTTACAATTCTGCAATTTGATTGAGGTTGACTTCTGCCACAGTGTCATTTCCAAACATGGTGATAATCATTTTCACCTTGTTGTTATCGATTTCTGTGATCTTACCAGTGTAGTCTGCAAAGGCACCATCGATAATGCGTACAGTATCTCCCACCTTCACATCAATGTTGAAATCTTGAACTGTTTGTCCCATCGAAATCAAGATGTTACGAATCTCGTCTTCCAAAAGTGGAGTTGGTTTTGAACGGTTCCCGTGTGATCCAACAAATCCTGTTACGTTTGGTGTATTCCGAACAACAAACCAAGCTTCATCAGTCATGACCATTTCTACTAAGACATAACCAGGGAAGCGATTTTCTTCGATTTCTTTTGTTTTCCCGTTCTTCTCGATTTGCACAGTTTGAGTAGGGATTTCACACGCAAGATGTTTTCCAACATGTTATATGTTTGTGCGCGTTGAAGAAGGTTTTCCTTCACTTTGTTTTCATATCCTGAGTAGGTCTGTAGGACAAACCAGCCTTTGTCAAAACTATCCATTTTTGTTTCCTTTCTTATCTACCAGAGGTCCATCGTTTCATCACGATACTAAAAAAAGCCTTCTGGCTCTTGTTTTCCTAGCTCCATTATAACATAAAACCGGAGAAAGCAAAGCAGTTTCTCTGTTTTTCTTCAGCAAGATAAAAAAAGCATCCACATGGGACGCAAATTTGTTTCTTTTTTAGAACATATCGATTAGCTTCAAAATACCTTTAGCCACTACTTGGTCAAACAAATAAATCAAAGCTACAAAAAAAGCGGTGTACTCAATCACGGAGATAAAGTTTTTCCATCTTTCCTTGCGATTTGGCCAAGTCGTGTTTTTTTAGCAAGACAAAAATATCTTTTAAAAATTTCACAACATTCTCCTATCTGGTTTCTTTATGAATTGTATATTTGCTACAATGTTTACAAAACTTATTAACTTCTAGACGTTTTTGGTTTTTGGCGTCGCACTCAACTT
>BNJU01002633.1_pt1:0-2500 | contig 26320 bp, 38 predicted proteins | sample 8539281 | NCBI WGS metagenome assembly BNJU01 (sample SAMD00202456, study PRJDB9452) | human saliva metagenome | isolation source: human saliva | place: Japan
AAAAGCTCCGCATATCGGCAACAGAAACCGACCTGCGGAGCTTTTTATTGGGAAAACTGCAGATCAGGGGAAGCAATCCGCAAGATTTTGCACAGAATTTATGGATTATCCTGACTGTCACGCCACCGACTGTCACCGTATTTTGCGACTCTACCCATGATGTCAAAATTACGGGCAATCGTTAGTTCGTACGTTCTGTGCTGCCATGGAGGAGAGCTTAAACAACGGAAGAATTCATTGGCACCGAGGAGAATCGTCGTGAAAAACTCCTTTTTCGGCAGCCAGTAATTTTTCTTGTTCCAATTCGTATAAACCTTGATAAAATCATTTTCATGGGCGATAAGGTGTATTTCGCACGGACATCCCCAAAAACTGCACACCGCTTCACCTGTGTGCAGGCATTCATCCACTGATTCAGCCATATTATTCCATAACACGTCGATGTAATCCCACTCGTGTAACGTCAATATGTGCTGATCATAATAATCCAGCAGAATCGCTCCTTCGATGTCCTCATACCCAATGTATTTTTGCAATTTTACGCAGCGCTTCTGTGTCATGAATGGAGATGAATCCGCTGGCAGGAATATTGTCCAAGGCTCTGGCTGCTTTCTTGGAAAGATATAAAAATGATTGGCAGGAAAACATGTTGTCGATATTCATTTTACTCTCCAGGAATTCTTCTTATGTATTCGCCATAAAGGCGCGGTAGGTGTGCTCCATCTCTTTGCGGGTTTTGCTCGCAGGCCAGAGTTCGCCGAGGGCGCCTTCGCGCATCCCAGCGGCGAGGTGACTGTAGAGGCTTGGATTCTCCGCACTGAGGCGTGCGATGAGCTCTTTGACGGTCTGCCGTGTGGTGTTTCCGTTGTGCGGACATGGCGACGGGATGGGAGTGAAGCCGTGTAGGGGAATAGCGTCGATGATCTCCTGCTCACGGAAGTAGACGAGCGGACGGATGACGGTGATGCCCGTCTTGTCGAGGTAGGTCTTGGGACGGAAGGTGTTGAGCTGTCCTGAGTAGAACAGGCTCATGAGAAAGGTCTCCACTGCATCATCATGATGGTGCGCGTAGGCGACCTTGTTCATGTGATGTTCCTTTGCGTAGCGGTTGACCGCACCGCGGCGAAAGAAGGCGCAGGTAAAGCAGGGGCCTTTTTCCTCCTGCTCTGCGATTGCCCCAGCAATGTCAACGTCAACGACCTCGTACGGAACGCCGAGGGCTTTTTGCAGAACGCCGCAATCGCATCGGTGTCAAAGGGATCGTCGAACTGTGGGTTGACGGTGAATGCGGCGATGGTGAAGTCTTTCTTCAGCCGTTCGCGCAGGATGGCGAGTGCATAGGGTGAGAAAGATGCTGTCCTTGCCGCCGGAGACACCGATGAGGATGCGGTCACCGTTGTCGATGAGTTCAAACTCGACGACGGCACGCATGAGTTTGCTGAAATAGGTCTGCGGGATGTTGATGTTCATAGAATTGAGTTGCTTCCTTTATTCTTTATGACAGAGATAGACACCGAGGATGCCGCTCCCGAGGGCGACGGAGAAGCGATGCTCTGTGTTGCCCTCGGCGAGGACGTTGCTGATTGTCGTGGAAGAGTGCGTGTATCTGTGCATGGTTCAGCTCCCATCGCAGTCCATTTGTCGTGATGCCGGTGCACTCCTCGGTGAAAGGGAGAAGGAGATGGCCTGTGGAGGACTGTCACATGTAATGGTTAAGGATTCGTCACCGTGCAGGAAGAACAGTGCCTCACGTTCATCAGCGAGGATACAGGGGAGAGCAGCGTGCGCCGCGACGGAGGCAGCACTCATGAGGTGGTCGAATCTGCCGCCGAATGCGCCAGTCAGGATAACGAGCGCACGGGGCATGAGCTCTGCGGCGATCCTGAGCGCAAGCTCTGTATCGGTAAAAATCCTTTGCGGGTGGAAAGGCATGCACACGTGCGCCGTGTTCCTCTGCCCACGCCCACGCATCATGAGCAGCGCTGTCCCTATCGCCGATCAAAATGTGCAGGGGGAGCGAAAGAGCCCGGCAGATATTTACGCCGCGATCAATCGCCCAGATGGGGCGGTCGGCACCACCCTTTTTCGGGATTTTTGCACGAGCTGCGCCATCCAATCTTTTGCCGGTGCCGCCCTCCGCCGATACAGATGATCTCCTGTGACGGCGGGAGGGCAACGCTGCGTGGAGCGCTGGGAGGATGAGATTGTGCTTGTATTCATGCATGACAATAGTTCCTTTTGTCGAGTTTTATGATAGAATATGATTATATCACACGGTTTTTTTGACGAAAAAGCGAAAAACGAAAAAAAGAGGGGTTGACGGGACTCGTGACGTGTGTTATATTATGACAGTCGCGCCGATGAGAGCGGCGGGCGAGCGAAAAGCAAGCCCCGAGCACTAGAGCGGCGCAGGATGTACCCCTGAAAACTACATAATGCAAAACAGTTAGATTTCGAATCTAACAAGCCAGATGCAACATCGTTGAGAAGGAGCAAATCC
>BNJU01002633.1_pt1:5000-26320 | contig 26320 bp, 38 predicted proteins | sample 8539281 | NCBI WGS metagenome assembly BNJU01 (sample SAMD00202456, study PRJDB9452) | human saliva metagenome | isolation source: human saliva | place: Japan
CGAAACGACCGATAGCGATGAGTACCGTGAGGAAAGGTGAAAAAGAACCCCGGGAGGGGAGTGCAATAGAACCTGAAACCGTATGTCTACAAACAGTCGGAGCACTTTAGATGTGCGACGGCGTGCTCATTGAAGAATGAACCGGCGAGTTAATTTATGCTGCGAGGTTAAGCGGGAGACGCGGAGCCGAAGCGAAAGCGAGTCTTAAGAGGGCGACAGTAGCATGGATTAGACCCGAAACCACAGTGATCTATGCATGTCCAGGTTGAAGCTCAGGTAAAAATGAGTGGAGGACCGAACCCGTGCGTGTTGAAAAACGTTGGGATGAGGTGTGCATAGGGGTGAAATGCCAATCGAACGTGGAGATAGCTGGTTCTCCCCGAAATAGCTTTTAGGGCTAGCCTCAGGCGAATAACCATAGAGACGGTAGAGCACTGATCGGGCAAGGGGGCGTAAAGCCTACCGACCCCAGTCAAACTACGAATGGCTCATATGGGCAGCCTGGGAGTCAGAATGCGAGTGATAAGACCCGTATTCAAGAGGGAAACAGCCCAGACCGCCGGCTAAGGTCCCAAATGCTGTGCTAAGTGGAGAAGGATGTAGGACTTCGAAAACAACCAGGATGTTGGCTCAGAAGCAGCCACCATTAAAAGAGTGCGTAATAGCTCACTGGTCGAGAGGCCCTGCGCCGAAAATATCCGGGGCTCAAGCACAGAACCGAAGCCGCGGCAGGGTGTACATATCGACAGAGCGTTTAAGGCGCAGGAAAAATTGGTATCTGCAAGGAAACCGAGAGCGGCGTAGCAGCGCTACGTCAAACGAGGTTGACACAGCAGAGAGCGATTTTAACAAGCCTTTTGAACGTTGTGCCGATGTGTACACACTGGGTAGGGGAGCGTTCTTATCTGGACGAAGGCAGACCGGAAGGACTGCTGGACGGGTAAGAAGTGAGAATGCCGGTATGAGTAGCGAAACGACAGGTGAGAATCCTGTCCACCGAAAGCCTAAGGAATCCCGGGCAACGCTCGTCGTCCCGGGGTAAGTCGGGACCTAAGCCGAGGCGAAAAGCATAGGCGATGGACAACTGGCGAAAATTCCAGTACCGGGCGACTTCGTTTGAGGATGGAGTGACGCAGGAAGGAAGCTGAGCGCGCGAATGGTTGGGCGCGTCGAAGGCGGTAGGCTGGTATGGAGGCAAATCCCCATACCGTAAAGGCCGAGAACCGATAGATAGGAAGGGCTACGGCCCGACTGAATTCAGCCGCACTAAACTGCCAAGAAAAGCTTCTAACGAGAAGTCGTCCGCCCGTACCAAAACCGACACAGGTAGGCGGGGAGAGAATCCTAAGGTGCGCGGGAAAACCCTCGTTAAGGAACTCGGCAAAATGCATCCGTAACTTCGGGAAAAAGGATGGCCGTCTAGGGTGAAGATATACTGTTGGAGCGTTGACGGCGGCAGAAAAGAGGCCCAAGCGACTGTTTACCACAAACACAGGTGCCTGCGAAAGCGCAAGCTGAAGTATAGGTGCTGACGCCTGCCCGGTGCAGGAAGGTTAAGGAGAGTTGTTAGTCCTAGAGATGAAGCAGCGAACTGAAGCCCCTGTAAACGGCGGCCGTAACTATAACGGTCCTAAGGTAGCGAAATTCCTTGTCGGGTAAGTTCCGACCCGCACGAAAGGCGTAACGATTTGGGCACTGTCTCAACGAGGGACCCGGTGAAATTGAAATACCTGTGAAGATGCAGGTTACCCGCGACTGGACAGAAAGACCCCATGGAGCTTTTACTGCAGCTTGGCATTGGTCTTTGGCATATAACGTACAGGATAGCCGGGAGACTGGGAAACCTTATCGCTAGATGAGGTGGAGTCACCGTTGGGATACCGGCCTTTATATGCTAAGGATCTAACCGGAACATTAACAGTGTTCGGGACAGTACCAGGCGGGCAGTTTGACTGGGGCGGTCGCCTCCGAAAGAGCAACGGAGGCGTCCAAAGGTTCCCTCAGCGCGGACAGAAATCGCGCGAAGAGCATAAAGGCAGAAGGGAGCTTGACTGCGAGACTGACGGGTCGAGCAGGTACGAAAAAGTAGGGCTTAGTGATCCGGTGGAAAGAGTGGAATTGCCATCGCTCAACGGATAAAAAGCTACCCTGGGGATAACAGGCTAATCTCTCCCAAGAGTCCATATCGACGGGGAGGTTTGGCACCTCGATGTCGGCTCATCACATCCTGGGGCTGAAGCAGGTCCCAAGGGTTGGGCTGTTCGCCCATTAAAGTGGTACGTGAGCTGGGTTCAGAACGTCGTGAGACAGTTCGGTCCATATCCATCGCGGGCGTAAGATACATGAGGGAGGCTGCTCCTAGTACGAGAGGACCGGAGTGGACGGACCAACGGTGTACCGGTTGTCCTGCCAAGGGCACGGCCGGGTAGCTGCGTCCGGAAGGGATAAACGCTGAAAGCATCTAAGCGTGAAGCCCGTCCCGAGATGAAGTATCTCATTCCTATAAGGAAGTAAGACCCCTTGAAGAAGACAAGGTTGATAGGCTGGATGTGGAAGCACAGCAATGTGTGCAGCTGACCAGCACTAATCGGTCGAGGGCTTGACTTAAGCAGGCCAAAGACTGCGTGAGCGACAAGCGAACGAGACAGTTTTAGTGCGATCATAGTCGACGTTGACGCAGTCAAATGTCGACCGTGTTTACAAGAGCTGATTCGCTAGAGTGAAAGTCACTTTACACTAAACAATTTGCTGACGTTTCTTCTGTGAAGTTTTGAGTGAGCAAGACTCATTCAACAAGATGCGGTGATGATGCCTGGACGGTTCCACCTGTTCCCATTCCGAACACAGTAGTTAAGCGTCCACAGGCCGAGGGTACTTCGTTGGAGACGACGTGGGAGAGTAGGTAGTTGCCGCAAAAGATAGAACTCGTGAATGACGTGTTCACGAGTTCTATTTATAAATGACATGGCGGCTTTGGTGAAGCGGTTAACACACTGGATTGTGGCTCCAGCATGCATGGGTTCGATCCCCATAAGTCGCCCCATAGGGGTATAGCTCAACTGGTAGAGCAACGGTCTCCAAAACCGTAGGTTGTGAGTTCAAGTCTTACTGCCCCTGCCATTGAGGTTCAGCCGTATCGATTTGATACGGTTTTTTTGTTCTTTTATCTTCTTTTTCTTGTCAAATATTCCATTATAGTGTAGAATGACGAACAGCAAAGAGCTTTTGCTGTCTATTTAAGGAGGAGATCGATCCATGAAGAAATTCGTCCAAATGGCGCTTGTCTTGTGTCTCACGCTGCTTGCCGTACAGGTGAGTGCTTCCCCTTTTACGGATAAGGTTACGCTGCCCGAGGGCGCAGTGCTTACAAATGTAAATCGTTTGGCGATCGGAGCACCGCTCTATGTGCAGGTTGAGAATACCGCTCCTTCCATTGATATTTTGACACAGATCGAGGCGGATGCATCCAATGTGACGCGTGCTAATGTGGTCAGCTATGATACGGTTGCAAGTGGTCTCCAGCAGAGCAAGGGGCTCGATCTGAAGGCTCTTCCTCGTCGCGATGCAGCAAAGGCGTTCAAGGATAATGTTGCTTCCTATGCGGATGCCTATGTCATTCTGACTGTTGCGAACAACAGCCGTACGGTGTTCTTCTTCGATGTTTACCGTGCCGGTACGAACGAGCTCCTCTACACGTATGAGGTGCGCGCAAATAAGTCAGATGGGAATACGGTGGCGACGTTCTCCAAGCTTTCTGAGCAGTTCTACAAGAATTGGCAGCGTTCGGTGGAGGCGCAGAGCAAAGGAAAGTAAGCTCTTTCATACAGTGGGGCTGTGGCACGAAGTTCGTTTGACTTTGTGTCACGGCTTTTTTCTTGTCTCTGTGTGGCAAATGTAGCATCTGCTCATAATACCTGTTGACAAAGATGCTTTGCTATACTAAGATAGACACACTATCTTTTGAACGGAACTATGGGGAGGAATATGATCTATGGCGATCAATGAAAAACTGCGCAATATCGCGATTATTGCTCACGTTGATCATGGTAAGACGACGCTGGTCGATGCGATGCTGAAGCAAAGTCACGTCTTTCGCTCGAACGAGCAGGTGAATGAGCGCGTGATGGACTCAGGCGATATCGAGCGCGAGCGCGGGATTACGATTCTTTCGAAGAATACGGCGATCCTCTATGATGGGATCAAAGATCAAATATCGTAGATACCCCCGGTCATGCGGACTTCGGCGGTGAGGTGGAGCGCGTTCTCAACATGGTGGACGGTGTTCTGCTGCTCGTCGATGCGTTTGAGGGTCCAATGCCGCAGACGAAGTATGTTCTGCGCAAGGCACTCGAACAAGGGTTGAAGCCGATTGTTGTCATCAACAAGATCGACCGCCCGGATCAGCGCGTGGACGATGTGTACGATGAGGTTCTGGAGCTCTTTATGGAGCTGGATGCGGATGATGACCAGCTCGATTTTCCCGTGATCTATGCTGCAGCGCGTGACGGTATCGCCAAGTTTAACATGGAGGATACGAACGACAATCTGGAGCCGCTGATGCAGACCATCGTGAAGGAGATCCCGGCGCCGCAGGGCGATGCGGAGGGGCCTCTGCAGATGATGGTGACGACGCTTGAAGCGGATGACTATGTTGGCCGCGTTGCCATTGGACGCGTGATTCGTGGTTCGGTGCGCCCCAATCAAAATGTTGTTGTGATCAGCGGCGATCATGAGACGAAGGCAAAGGTCGGCAAGGTCTATGTGTATCAGGGGCTCAAGCGCGTCGAAGTCGACGAAGCGGGGATGGGTGAGATCGTCGCTCTGACGGGGCTCGGCGATGTGAGCATCGGCTATACGGTGGCGGACGCGGAGAATCCGGAGGCACTGCCGACGATCAATATTGATGAGCCGACGCTCTCCATGACCTTCGGTGTCAATACGAGTCCGTTTGCAGGCCGTGAGGGGCAGTTTGTCACGTCGCGCCATCTGCGTGATCGCCTGTTCAAGGAGATCGAGACGAATGTCGCCATGCACGTCGAGGAGACGGATTCTGCCGATGTGTTCAAGGTATCGGGACGCGGTGAGCTGCATCTTTCCATCCTGATTGAGCAGATGCGCCGTGAGGGCTATGAACTGCAGGTTGGCAAGCCCGAGGTTGTCTATAAGACGATCAACGGACAGAAGTGCGAGCCAATGGAGAATCTGACGGTCGAGGTTCCGCAGGAGTATATGGGCGCCGTGATGGAGGCGCTCGGTACGCGCAAGGCGGAGCTGTCGAATATGACGGAGCTGTCAGGCTATATCCGCATGGAGTTCTTTATCCCGGCGCGCGGGCTGATCGGCTTCCGTTCGGAGCTCCTGACGAGCACGAAGGGCAACGGGATTATGAATCATATCTTCCACGGCTATGTTCCGTACAAGGGGGATATGACGGGCCGTTCGCATGGGTCGCTTGTTGCGTTTGAGCAGGGCGAGACGACGGGCTACGGCATCTTTTCACTGCAGGATCGCGGAACGATGTTTATCTCGCCGGGGCAGCAGGTCTACGAAGGGATGATCGTCGGAGAGAACTCGCGCGATATTGACATGGATATCAATCCGTGCAAGAAGAAGAATGTCACGAATATGCGTACCTCTGCCTCAGATGAGGCGATCCGCCTGACGCCGCCGCGTATTCTGAGCCTGGAGCAGGCGCTGGAGTATATCAACGATGATGAGCTCGTCGAGGTGACGCCGGAGAATATTCGCTTGCGTAAAGCGATTCTCGACCGGACGGCACGCGGGCGTGCGGCGAAGAATGCGCGCAAGTAACGGTGAAAAGTTTTTTCATCAACTTTCTTGTCGGTACGCTTGCTTTTCTGAAAGAAATATGATAGTATGTCTGCGTTAGCAGGATGAGAATTTGTCGCCAATTTTTCGGCGGATGATACAGATCAAGGAAGGAAGAGGTAGATGGGTGCGGAATCTTTGTTTTCACGTGTGAAAGATATGGTTTCACACGTTGTGGACTCATTTATACCGATTGCTGAGGATGAAGACGAGGAAGAGGAGATTCGTGCACAGCAGGCGTCACAGACTGCTCAGACGACGCAGGCAGCACAGAGTTTTGCTTCCGAGCGACGCGTTGCCAATGGGGAACGGTGTCGTCATTCTCATCGCCTTCCTATGGCAGCACCAGTTCCTTTCAGTCTCCGCGTACGCCTGTGACAGGGGAGGGGAGTTCGACGCCGCTGACGGTACATACGACGAAGGTATCGGAACTGCGCGTGCGGATTCATCGCCCGCGTCGTTACGATGATGCGGCTCCGGCGGTTGTCCAGCTGAAGCGAGGGATTGCGATCGCCGTGAATTTTTGACTGCATGAGCGAGCCAGAACGTCGCCGTGTCTGTGACTTCCTGAATGGTGCCCTGCTATGTGATGCATGGCACGGCACATGTCGTGTCGAGTACGATCATTCTCTATGCACCGAAGGGTGTTGATGTGACGGATCCACTCGCAGCGACGAAGACCAACTGAATGATAGACAGAGGAGCTCTACGCGAAGACCAACGTCTTCGTGCAGGAGCTCTTTTTTTTGTAAAAAAATTCTGCAGGGCGTTGTTTTGGTGCCCATGGTATGCTATAATACGCCCCTAGTGTAAAAAAACACGCGTTTTCGATAGCTGTTCTGTGCCGTATTTACGCGGTGGTACAGCGGATGAGAAGCGCGGAAGAACAACAGGAGGTATTTTATGGCAGTCATTTCTATGAAGCAGCTTCTGGAGGCAGGTGTCCATTTCGGACATCAGACGCGTCGCTGGAACCCGAAGATGGCACGTTACATCTTCACGGAGCGCAATGGTATCTACATCATTGATCTGCAGAAGACGGTGCGCAAGGTGGATGAGGCGTACAATTTCCTTCGCAGCGTTGCGCAGGAAGGGAAGTCCGTGCTCTTCATCGGCACGAAGAAGCAGGCACAGGAGGCCATCCGCGAGGAGGCACTCCGTGCGAATATGTACTACGTCAACGAGCGTTGGCTCGGCGGCATGCTGACGAACTTCCAGACGATTCAGCGTCGCATTCATCGTCTCAAGGCACTTGAGGAGATGGAGGAGAACGGCACGTTCGAGGTTCTCACGAAGAAGGAAGTGCAGGGCCTGCGCCACGAGAAGGAGAAGCTCGAGCGCTATCTGGGCGGCATTAAGGATATGAACCGTCTGCCGGGTGCACTCTTTGTCGTTGACCCGCGCAAGGAGCGTATTGCGGTTGCCGAGGCACGCAAGCTGAACATTCCCATCGTCGCGATTGTCGATACGAACTGTGATCCGGATGAGATCGACTATGTGATTCCGGGCAACGATGATGCGATCCGTGCCGTGAAGCTTCTCACGGGCTGCATGGCGGATGCCGTGCTCGAGGGAAATCAGGGCGGCGCACAGGAAGCGGCTGAGTAATCAAAAACAGTGGGGTAAGGGAGCATTATCCCCTTACCCCTTTTTTATGGAACGATCATAGGAGGAACGATAATGGCAATTAGTGCAGCGATGGTAAAGGAACTGCGTGAGCGTACGGGCGCAGGTATGATGGACTGCAAGAAGGCTCTCGCTGAGACGAATGGCGATATGCAGCAGGCAATCGACTACCTGCGCGAGAAGGGGATTGCAAAGGCAGAGAAGAAGGCTGGACGCATTGCCGCTGAGGGTGCGGTGACGGCATATCTCTCGTCCGATGCGAAGGTCGGTGTCATTGTCGAGATCAACTGCGAGACGGACTTTGCTGCGAGCAATGAACAGTTCCGCGAGCTCAGTGCGAAGGTTGCCAAAGCATATTGCAGAGACGAACCCGGCAGATCTCGATGCCCTGAATGCAAGCACGCTGGATGGCAAGGATGTTGCCTCTCTCATTACTGAGGCAACGGCGACGATCGGGGAGAAGATCTCCCTCCGCCGCTTCGCTCGCTATGAGGGTGCAGGCCGTGTGGCAACGTACATCCACATGGGCGGCAAGATCGGCGTCCTCGTTGAGCTCTCCGGTGGGGATGAGCAGCTCGGCAAGGATATTGCGATGCAGATTGCGGCAGCGGCACCGCTCGCGATTGATCGTGCCGGTGTGACGGCCGATCATATCGAGCATGAGAAGGAGGTTCTTCGCAAGCAGGCGCTTGAGGAGGGCAAGCCCGAGAAGATCATCGAGAAGATGGTCGAGGGGCGTATCAATAAGTTCTATGAGGAAGTCTGCTTGCTTGAGCAGAAATTCGTCAAGCGATCCGGAGAAGAAGATTGCAGATGTGCTTGGCTCGGTAGAGGTCAAGGCGTTTACGCGCTATCAGCTGGGCGAAGGCATCGAGAAGAAGCAGGAGGACTTCGCTGCAGAGGTCGCTGCTCAGATGAAGTAAAGATGATTTGAAGAGAGGAGAGCGCCCAACGGCAGCTCTTTTTGCAGATGGTCTGCGGATTTTTGCAAAAAAATGCTATAATGGCGCAGAGGTGTGCGTGACAGGAGGAGTTGTCTGGAAAACGAAATATCGTCGCGTCGTGTTGAAGCTGAGCGGAGAAGCGCTCGCGGAGATCAGGGATTCGGGATCAATCCACAGGTTGTCGAGGCAATCGCCGCACAGATTAAGAAGGTGCGCGATCACGGCATCGATGTCGCCATTGTGGTCGGCGGAGGGAATATCTGGCGCGGACTCGCAGGCAGTGCGAAGGGATGGATCGCACGACGGCAGACTATATGGGGATGATGGCGACGGTGATGAACGCACTCGCCCTGCAGGATGCTCTCGAAAATCAGGACGTTGACACGCGTGTCCAGAGTGCCATTGAGATGCGTCAGGTGGCAGAACCGTATATTCGCCGTCGCGCCATCCGTCACATGGAGAAGGGGCGCGTGGTGATCTTCGGTGCTGGTACGGGGAATCCTATTTTTTTCTACGGATACGACGGCCGCCCTGCGCGCAGCGGAGATCGAGGCAGACGTTATTCTCATGGCGAAGAAGGGACGGACGGAATCTACGATTCCGACCCCAATAAGAACCCCAATGCCGAGCGTTTTTGAGAAACTGGCGTATATTGATATTCTGAACAAGGGACTCGCGGTCATGGACGCGACGGCGACCAGTCTCTGCATGGAGAATAACATCCCCATGGTGGTGTTTTAATATTGATGTGCATGAAAATATTGCACGGGCAGCATTTGGTGAGCCGATTGGTACAACGGTAGGAGGCGAAGCAGTATGATTAAACGATATTCTGTCAAAGCACGAGGAAAGTATGGTAAGGCGATCGAGGCGCTTCGTCGCGAGTTCTCTCTCGCGCGCAGGACGCGCAACGCCGAATCTCTTGGATAAGATCATGGTGCCCTACTATGGGACACCGACCTCGGTCAACCAGCTCGCCAAGGTGACGGTGCCGGAGCCGCACATGATCGTCATTACACCGTGGGAGAAGTCGATTCTGCATGAGATTGAAATCGCTATCTCAAAGTCCGATCTCGGCCTTTCGCCGAACTCTGACGGAAATGTGATTCGCCTTGCAATCCCCTCAGCCGACGCAGGAGCGCCGCAAGGAGCTGATCAAGACGGTCGGCAAGAAGACGAGGAGGCGAAGGTCGCTCGCGCAATATCCGACGTGATGCAAAACGAGGCGATCAAAAAGCTCGAGAAGGACAAGGAGATCAATGAGGACGAGTCCAAGCGCGGTCAGGACTCTGTGCAGAAGCTCGTCGATAAGTTCGTCAAGCAGATGGACGAGATGCGCAGCAAAAGGAAAAAGAGGTCATGGAGATCTGATGGAGGATTCCTTTTCGGCACGTCCGTGGGATGAGGTGCGGCGGGAGCTGGATGCCGAAAGGCGCATCCTACACGGTATCGGTATCGCGTGCATCACGTCCTTTTTTCCCGTCGATGAGACGCAGTCCCTATGTCATTCGTGTTCGTCAGAATGGGGCTGTGCATCAGGTCACGCTCACGGAACTTCTGCCGTGCAGTCCGACTGTCGCCGCCTCACGAAGAACATTTCCGCTGAATGCGCGACACCCCGGCATCCGCCGAAGGGTGTTTTGCAGATGGTATTGTGTTGCAGATAGAAATGGAGCGAACGACATGTGGAGAAAACTCTTTGGCGGCGATGCAGAGCACAAGCCCGCATCGTCCAAGGAGCCTGCTTCGCCTGGCCTCTCTGTTCCTCAGAATATGCTTCCGCGTCACATTGCCATTGTGATGGATGGAATGGCAGATGGGCAAAGGCAAAGGGGGACTCTCGTTCCGCAGGGCATGAGGCAGGTGCGCGCACGCTGAAACGAATCGTCCGCGCTGCATCAGATATGGGAATTGAGGTGTTGACGGTCTATGCGTTCTCAACGGAGAACTGGAAGCGTCCGCATCGGGAGATTGACTTTCTGCTGCGCCTCTTTGATACATTTTTGGAGCGCGAAATTGATGAGATGCACAAGGAAAACGTGCGCATTCGTTTCATTGGTCGACGGGATCGCTTCTCTGACCGTTTTCTTGCCCGTATGGAGGATGCAGAACAGCGTACGGCGCATAACACCGGCGTGCATTTTAATCTGGCGGCGAATTATGGCAGCCAGGATGAGATCGTGCGTGTGTTCGTAAGTTGGCCGTGCGTGTCGCAGAGGGGGAGATACGCCCTGAGGAAATCGACGAGGCACTCTTTTCCGATGCACTCGATACGGCAGGCGATCCGCCCGTGGATCTCTTCATCCGTACGAGCGGCGATCTTCGGCTGAGCAACTTCCTCCATGGCAGTCTGCCTATGCAGAGCTGTACTTACGGAGACGCATTGGCCGGATTTCACCGGAAGAACTTAAGCGTGCCATTGAGGACTTTGCAGGGCGAAGCCGGCGCTTTGGCGGGCTTACTACAGAAGAATAAAGATGGAGGCTGGTCCTTGATTACACGCATTATCTCCGGCATTATCGGCATTGGTATTGCAGGATATGATACAGACGGGCGGAACAACGTTTACGGTTGCCGCAGCGGTGCTTGCAGCTCTCGCGTGGTTTTGAGTATACACGTGCATTTTCGCACCGTGGAGGCAGTCCTGCCCCTATTCTCCGGTATTCTTGGCATCGGGGAATGCTGTATGGCGCGTTCATCGGGCAGAGAGTGTGATCTTGCTTCCATGATCGCATCCTCGATTCTGCCCTGATGACCTGCGTCCTCCTGCGCGGCGATGTGTCTGTTCACGATGCAACTGTTTCTGTGGCGGGGATCTCGCTACATCGGCATGCCGTTTGCCCTGCTTATTCTCCTGCGGAATATGACGGGGCCTGTCTATACGACGCCGATTGAGACGTCTTTCTGCGGAGCAGCGATGGTCTGGGTGATGTTTATCGGGACATGGGCAAGTGATAGTTTTGCCTATTTTGCCGGACGTGCGTTTGGCTCGCACAAGCTGGCACCCTGCCATTAGTCCGAATAAGACGATCGAGGGTTCTTTGGCGGCCTGATCGGTACGATTGCTGTCGTCGGGGTCGGCTGCTTGTCTCGCAATGCCGCTGCCGCAGATGGCTGCACTGGGCGCTGCGATTGCCGTGCTCGGTACGCTTGGTGATCTTGTCGAGTCCATGATGAAGCGGCAGACGGGCATCAAGCGATTCGCGCGATTATCCCGGGACACGGTGGTGATGGGATCGCTTTCGACAGTGTTCTCTTTACGGCACCGCTGGTCTATTACTATACGGTATACATTGTCCTGCGCTGAGCGGGGCAAAAAGGAGCTGGATGTTAGAGAAAATTGCTGCGACAGTCTTTGTTCGGACCTGCTCGTCTTTGTGCACGAGTTGGGGCATTTTATCACGGCAAAACTGACCGGGATGCGTGTGGATGAATTTGCCATCGGCTTTTGGGCCGCGTCTGGTGCATTTTGTCATGGAGAGACGGTCTATTCGATCCGTCTGATTCCACTGGGGGCTTCAATGATATTGCCGGCATGGCGGCAGATGACAACGATGCCGGTGATCGCGGCTATTGCCGCAAAACCGATTCTCTCCCCGCATGATTGTGATTCTGCTGGATCGGCGATGAATTTTATCCCTGCCGATCATTCTTTTTCGGCATCTTTGCCGCGCAGACGCCGAATCCTGCGCCCGTTCTGGCAAGGTGCTTGCAGATAATCCCTGCTGTACAGGCGGGCCTGATGGCGAACGACCGCATCATTGCGATTGATGGGAAGCCCATCGAGACGTGGCAGGAGATGGTGGACGCCATTCGCACAAACCACGGAACGGTTCCGATGACGATGCAGGTGAGCGCAATGAGCGAGCTGACGGTCAGTGTGACCCCACATTATGATGCATCACAGCAGCGTGGATACATCGGCATTGTGAATGCCTATACCAGTACCTATCCTGCTTTCTTCCAGTCCATCTCGATGGCATCTCGAGCGGACGGGATGATTGTCGATGATGCTCGATGCGCTCTATCGGATCATTCTGAGCCTCTGGCTCGGAACTGGCGGGGCCGATCGGCGTGGCACAGATGGCGGGGAAGTCGCTGGGAGATGGGCACTGTCCCGCTCCCTCAATTTCGCTACACTTCTCAGTCTCAATCTTGCGATCATCAATCTTCTTCGTGACCCGGCACTGGACGGAGGACACTTTCAACGCTCTGTGTTGAGGCGGTGCGCGGTAAGCCGCGTGAGTCCGAAGGTCCGCTACCGTATCCAAAATGCGGGTGTGGGCTGATTATTCTGTTGATGCTGCTCGCGATGAAAAATGATGTCGTACGTATTTTTGCAGGAGGTTGACCCGCGTCATGTCAACATTTGAGCGCCGCGCACGCGGCAGATTCATATTGGGAATATCCCCATCGGGGGCGGTGCACCGATCTCCGTGCAGTCCAGTGCAACACGAAGACGACGGATACGGAGGCGACGGTAAGGCAGATCCGCGAGCTGGCGGCGGCAGGCTATGATATCGTACGCCCTCGCTGTGCCAGATATGGAGGCGGCAAAGAACCTCGGCAATATCATTCGCCAGGTGAAAACCCGCTCGTCGCCGATATCCACTTGACTATAAGCTCGCGCTTGAGGCGATGACACAGGAATTGCGGCTCTGCGCATCAATCCCGCAATATCGGTGGTACGGAGCGCGTGAAAAAGGTCGTCGCGGCGGCACGTGAGGGGGAATCCCCATCCGTATCGGCGTGAATGCCGCTCACTCGACCATAAAATGCTCAAGAAGTCGGCGGTGTCACGGCAGAAGCCTTGGTTGAATCCGCCATGGAACACGTGCGCATTCTGGAGGAGCTGGATTTTCGCGACATGAAGATTTCGCTCAAGCGCGCATGATGTTCCGCTGACACTTGCGGCGTATCGTCTGATGAGTGAGTGGTACGGATTACCCGCTGCATCTAGGCATCACGGCGGGCACGGCGGGGGACTGGGGATCATCAGTCTCGCTGTCGGCGTCGGAGCTCTCTCGCCGAGGGAATTGGTGATACGATACGCATCTCGCTGACGGGAGATCCTGGTCGTCGAAGTCCGTACGGCAAAATGAGATTCTGAAGGCGCTCGGGCCGAAGGAGGGGCCAACGCTCGTCGCTTGTCCTACGTGCGGGCGGACGAGCATCGACCTTTGCATCCATCGTGAGAAGGTCGAGGAACGTTGCGCGGCATGGAGGATCCCATCGAGGTGGCTGGCGATGGGCTGTGTTGTCAATGGTCCCGGTGAGGCACGTGGTGCGGATGTCGGTATTGCTCGGCGGAATGGCGAGGGCCTGATCTTTCGCAAGGGAGAGGTCATTCGCAGGTAAAGGAAGAAGAACCGCTGCCCGAACTCTTTCGGGAGATTGATGCGATATTGGAGGAACGGAAACGGTCATGAGAGCAACGAATCTGTACGCGCCTACCCTTAGAAATACGCCTGCGGAGGCGGAGATTGCGAGCCATCAGCTCATGTACCGAGCGGTCCCATCTCGCAAGTCTCGCCGGCGATGTGACACCTATCTGCCGCTCGCATGGCGTACCATCCGAAAGATTGAGCAGATCATCCGTGAGGAGATGGATGCTGCGGGCGGCAGGAGATCATGATGCTAATCACTGCAGCCGTCCGAACTCTGGGAGGAGAGCGGCCGCTGGGGGCATACGGCGCGGAGATGATCCGCGTGAAGGATCGTCATGGCTGCGAGTTCTGCATGGGGCCGACCCATGAGGGAGATGATTACGGCACTCGTGCGCGATGAGGTGCGCTCGTACAAGCAGCTCCCCACTCATGCTCTATCAGATTCAGGACAAGTTCCGTGATGAGCGCCGCCCACGTTTTGGGGGTGATGCGCAGCCGTGAGTTCATCATGAAGGATCTCTATTCTTTGACAAGGACATCGCGGGATGAACGAGTCCTATCGCAAGATGTCCGTGGCTACACGAATATTTTCACGCGCCGGATCTGAACTTCCGTGCGGTGGAGGCCGACAGCGGTGCGATCGGCGGCGGGCACCCGAGGAGTTTACCGTTCTGCTCCTGAGGGGGAGTCGCGTATTGCCTGCTGTGATGCGTGCAGCTGTGAGTGATGAGAAGGCGGCAATTGCGTCCCATCGATGCCACGCTGCGGAGGAAGCATGCGCTTGAGAAGGTGGCAAACGCCCGATGCTCATACGATTGCCATGCTTGCTGAGTATCTCAGGACTCCTGTCGAGAAGACGACTCAAGGCGGTTGCCTCATCAGACCGAGGAGGATATACTTTATCCTCGCATTTCGCGCGGCGACCACGAGGTCAACGAGGTGAAGCTTGCGAATGCCGTTGGTGCGCAGGAGCTTCGCGTGGCGGATGATGCGGCCATCCGCAGCAGGCGGATGCCCGGGCTTTATGAGCCCCATTGGCATCAAAGAGGGCACGTGATCGTGGTTGATGAGACGGCAATGCGGATGTACAATGCGGTTCTGGCGCAAATGAACAGGACTTTCACTACATCAACGTCAACCCGAAGCGTGACTTTGGGGGAAGTGACTCAGACGGATATTCGCCTTGTTGCGGAGGGCGATCTGTGCCCCGCCTGCGGCGCTGGACATCTTCACATTGGCCGCGGCATTGGCGGCAGGACAGACTTTGCGCTCGGCACGAAGCTACAGTGAGGCGATGGGGGCGACCTTCCTCGATGAGGCGGGAAGACGCAGCCTCGCAGATGGGCTGTTATGGCATTGGTGTCGGGCGCACGATGGCGGCGGCAATCGAGCAGAACTCACGATGCGCATGGCATCATTTGGCCGCGTGCACTAGCGCCGTATGAGGTCGTCGTCGTGGCGGTAAACGCTAAGGCGGGAGGAGCAGCTCACATACGCCGAGGAGATTTACGAGGAGCTGTGCGCAGGTGTCGATGCTCTGCCTCGACGACCGTCGACGCGTGCGGGCGTGAAGTTCAACGATCGTGACCTCATCGGTTATCCTGCGCGTATTGCGATCGGACCAAAGACCATAGAAAATGGAAACGATTGAGGTGAAGATCCGCAAATCCGGTGAACTCGTGAACTTTGCACGGGATACCCATCTGAAGGGTGTGCAGGATATGCTGGCAGCACTTTAATGTCGCTTCCGGGCGAAAGGGAGGGAACTGTGGCAAAGGCATATCCAGGAGTGATTCTTCGCGTGCCAGAGGGGAGCCTGCCGATGAGCTGGGGCTTGTGGCGGGGATAAGATCCTCGCGATCAAACGATATGCGCTGCGCGATATTATTGACGTCAGTTTTGCGATGGCGGACGAGGAGATTGAGCTTCCGTTGAACATACCGATGGGACGCAGGAGTGCACTGCATTTTGACAAGGACTATGACGAGGAACCCGGCGTAGAGTTTGAGAGCGCCGTATTCGATGGGATTCGTGCATGTGCGAATCACCGCTATTTCTGCTTTGTCGATAGATTGCCCCGCACTGCGTCACGAGCCTTTCCGTGAAAGGACGACGATTACCGCCTGTCCTTTCTATATGGAATTTCGTGACACTGACCAACATGGGGAGGCAGATTACGCGCGTGATTGCACGGTTGCATCTCTCCCTCTCTGCGTATCGGTGCAGTGTACTGAATCCCGTCCTGCGTGCAGAGATGCTGTGCGCTGTTCGGGGCGGGGATATTCTCGGACAGCTCGCGCGGCTCGAAGCGGCGGGCGGAGTATCATACGCAGGTGGTGCCTGTGCAGGGCTGAACGATGGAGAGGAGCTGGAGCGGACGATTCGCGACATTACGGCGCGGCGTCCCCATGCTCTCTCACTCGCCATCGTGCCCGTTGGGCCGACAAAACATCGAACGGATCCGTTCCCGCTCGTTCAGTTTGATCGACGGTGCGGCGCGCGTGATCGACCAGGTTGAGCCGTGGCAGGAAAAATGCGCGCGGAAGAAGGGCGTACCTTCATCTACCCTAGCTGATGAATTTTTATTTTCTGGCAGGACGCGAGGTTCCGCCTCGCCACGATATACGATGGTTTTCCGCAGCTCGACAATGGATTGGGCCGACGCGCAGCTTCATCGGGAGTGGGATGCGGCAAAGGAGCGCGGAGTTGCATGCAGCGCTCACCTCGCCGTCGAGCGGAACGGCGGTTGCTCCCGTTCTGGCGGCAAAGGCACGGGAGCTTGATCCTCTGGAGCAGAATATTTTCGTCTTGCCCGTTGAAAATCGTCATTTCGGCGCGATGGTCAACGTGTCGGGTCTCCCCATCGGTGCAGATATTGCAGCGGCCCTGCGCGAGATGCCCCAGACGGTTGACGGCGTACTCATTCCCGCATCGGCATTGCGCGAGGGCGAGGATATCTTTCTGGATGATATGACTCTTGATGCCCTGCGGGCGAAATTTCCTGCCCTGCGCATCGAGCCCGGTGGCGACGGGTGCGGACTACTCATGCGGCACTTTCGGACTGGGGACATTATCATCGTACGCGTGCGAGCGGTGGTTATACGTGGCAGAGCAATGCGGGTTATACAAAGCCTGTGGCAGGAAATCGCTGAGGATGCAGGGAGGAGTGAGGATCATGGAGCAAACCCATTGTGGCAGTGGTCGGACGCCCCAATGTCGGGAAGTCAACGCTGTTCAATCAGATCGGCAGAAGCGCGTCTCCATTGTCGACGATATGCCGGGCGTGACGCGTGACCGCATCTATCTGGATGCGGAGGCTGAAACCATGAGTTTACGATCATTGACACCGGCGGCATCGAGTTCGATGAGAGTGACCATATTCTGCGTTCGATGCGTTCTCAGGCAGAGCTGGCAATGGAGGAGGCAGATGTCATCCTCTTTCTCGCCGATGGGCGGGCAGGGCTGACAACTTCGATGAGGAGGTCGCGCGGCTTCTGCGGCGGACGAAAAACCTGTGATTCTGGCGGTCAACAAGATCGATAGCTTTGAGCGTGAAGCGCTGATTTACGATTTCTATTCGCTTGGGCTTGGTGACCCGATTCCCATCTCGCCTCCAATGCGATGAATCTCGGCGATCTGCTGGATGCCGTCGTCGCAGCGTTTCCGAAAAGAGCCAGCGGAGGCACAGGAGACGGATGAGATCGCTATTGCCGTCGTCGGCCGTCCCAACGTCGGCAAATCTCACCGTGAACCGTCTGCTCGGTGAGGAGCGGTCATCGTCAGTGATGTGCCGGGAACGACACGCGATGCGATTGACACATACTTTTACCAAAGACGGAGCAAAAGTATCTCCTCATTGATACGGCAGGGATGCGGCGCAGAGCAAGATCACACTGCCTGTGGAGCGGTACAGCGTGATGCGCTCCTGCGTGCGATCGACCGCGCGGGGTCGTCCTCATGGTCATCAACGCCGCTGAGGGGATTCTGGAACAGGATACGAAGATCGCGGGCTGGTGTACGAGTCGGGCAAGGGCGTCATCATCGTCGTGAATAAATGGGATATTTTCCGGAGAAGAACGATAAGTCGACGCCAGCGCTTACGGATGATCTGCGCGAAAAGCTTGGCTTTCTCCAGTATGCCCCTGTCCTCATACATCGGCACTGACAGGACAGCGCGTGAGCGTGACGGAGCTCGTGAAATATGTGGCTGAGCAGCAGTCGATGCGCATCAAGACGAGTGTGCTCATCGAGCTGATCCGCGATGCGGTATCGGTCAATCCGCCGCCGACGAAGAAGGGGAAGCAGCTCAAGATTCTGTTTGTCACGCAGGTGAGCATTGTTCCGCCGACGTTCATTATTTTCGTCAATGACCCCGAACTCATGCATTCTCCCATCTGCGCTTTTATCGAAAATCGTCTGCGCGAGAGTTTCGGCTTCGAGGGAACACCAATCCGCCTCGTGGTGCGCGCGCAAGGAGGAAGAACAATGATGTATCTCGCCGCAGCCATCGCCGCCTCATCTCATTGGATCGATTCCGGAGTGGGCTGATCCTGGAAAACTGATCTGGCATGAGGATCTGCGCGACTATGGCAGCCACAATATCGGTGCGACGAATGCATGGCGCACGCTCGAAAGGGCGCATTGCCGTATTTGTTGCGGACAGCCTGAGGCAGGCGGGCGTTATGCTTGACCGCTCCTTGTCGGTACGCCCTCGCTGCCGTCATCGGAGGTCTGTGTGCCATTCGGGCACAGCTTTTCACTCTTTCTCCGCTTTCACGGCGGCAAAGGCGTTGCGACTTCGCTGGCGTTCTGACGATGCTGATGGGGCAGGTGACGTTTTATCATTTTTGTCATCTGGCTGACGATCGTCTATGTGTCACGCTATGTTTCCCCGGCTCTGTTGTCGCAGCATTTCTTGCGCCGTTCTTTCGCGGCACTTTACGGGTATCCGACGGAGTATGTTCTCTTTACGGCCGTGGCGGCGATCCTCGTCATTCTCCGTCACCGGAGAACATCGGACGGCTGATGCACGGACAGAAAATAAAATCTGACGCACGGTTTGTGGTACTGGGCGTGTATGGTATGATATACTTGACCGGAAATAGTGCATCGGCAGCAGTGGTCAGGGAGGATGGGATTCTGTGAATACAGTCAAGATAGCTCTTTGGGGCGGGGACAGTCGGCTCCGGCGTTATCCGCACCCCGTTCTATGAACGGGGAGACGATCGCAGGAGCGCTGCGGCGCACGCATCGAGATCAAGAAGATTTCGTCCGCGATGCGAAGAAATATCCCGCCCGGAGGCAGAGGGATTGCCCTTACGGACAACTTTGAGGAGATCCTGAATGACCCGGAGATCTCGATTGTCGTCGAGGTGATGGGCGGGCCCATGCCGGCAAAGGACTACATGCTGCGCCAGCGCGTGCGGGCAAAACACGTGGTCACCGCCAACAAGGATGTCATTGCCGAACATCTGCGGAACTCTATGGTGCAGCGGATGAGCATCACGTCGATTTCTCATGAGGGCAGTGTCGGCGGCGGCATCCCTGACATACAAGCCGCTGAAGGAGTGCCTGACAGCGAACATGAGATCTCCGAGGTCATGGGGCGTCATCAACGGAACGACGAATTACATGCTGACGAAGATGACGGAGAAGCATATCAGCTATGATGCCGTATCGCGCCGTGCGCGGGAAAAAGGCTATGCTGAGGCGAATCCGTCGGCGGATGTGGACGGACTGGATGCGCGCGTAAGTGAGCGATTCTGGCGTCACCGCCTTGATACCATCATCGAGTTCGAGGATGTCTCCGTTGAGGGAATCTACGTTACGGAAGACGATATTGAGTATGGCCTGAACCTTGGCTATGTTATCAAAACTTCTTGCGGTGGGACGCGATGGAGGAGGATCGATGTTCGTGTGCATCCCGTGTTCCTCCCGACACATCCGCTCGCCTCAATCAACGGCGTGTTCAGTGCGGTCTTTGTACGCGGTCAATGGATCGGCGGCGATGTTCTACGGTCGCGGTGCAGGCTCGCTTTCCGACGGCATCCGCTGTGGTCGCGGACGTTGAGTTGAGTCACGCGCGACATTGTCGCTGTGAGGACAACGAGGCGCATGAAGCATCGGATCGGCACGACGAAAAAGTTCTGTCCCGTGGAGAAGACGCACTCTGTATCTGCGCTGCGTCGTCGCGGGTAGAGCGGGCGTGCCCAGAGTGGTCGCACGACATTTGGGCGTGACGCCTTCGATCCGTCGATTCAGGCGAGATCGACGGTGAGCTGATGACGCGGAGATCGTCGCTGTGACGCATGTCGTGACACACGGATGCCTCTGCCGCTGCGCCAGCGTTGCAGCACTTCCGGTCGTGCGCGAGTGCGCAGCCTGATCCGGTGGCAGACGGGCAGGAGTGATACGATATGACAGAGCGCAGTGTACGCGTGCGTGTCCCTGCGACGAGTGCGAATCTCGGTCGGATTTGACGCACTCGGGTCTTGCCTCGTACGCTGTATAACGAAAATGACTGTTTTGATGCGCGAGCCTGGCCGCGATCGGCACGTGCAGGCGCCGCTACACCCGGAGACATGCACACGTCTGAAGTCCATCCGCCATCTCTCTGGAGAAAGCGGAGCGTGCGGAGGACCTTTCGGCAGCACAGATTCCGCATGAGCGATACCGCATTCCGCTCACGTGGCTTGGCAGCAGTGCGACAGCGATTGTCGGTGACCGACAGCAGCGTATGCGCTCATTGGCAGTCCGTTTGAATCGCCATGCTCTGCTGCAGTCTCGCGACGGCCATCGAAGGCACATCCGGACAATGTGGCACCCGCGATCTATGGCGGCTTTACGGTAAACTACCGTGACGGATGGAACGGTGGAATGCTTTCTCCTCCTTGCCGCGTATCTTCCTCCGATCTCGTCGTCATGCGGTGCCGACTTTTATCGCGACGAAGTCGGCACGTGAGGTGCTCGCGAGGTGCCGCCGATGGCAGATGCTGTACCATCAGCCATGCAGCCGGGCGTTTGTGGCGGCTCTGTTCGCGCGGATCTGAGGCACATCTGACAACGCCTTTGCGGACGTACCGCATCAAAACCACCGTGCGCCGCTTATCCTGGGATGTTTGATGCACTGCCGTTGCAGAAGGCGCATGCGGCGCGGCGCTCAGCGGAGCGGGCCCTGTCCATCGCCTTTGTTCCGGAGAAACGAACTGCACCGAGGATACGTCGCCCATGCGATGCGCGAGGCGTTTCGTGCGACCGAGATCGAGGCACGCCCCCGCAGCTCCGTCTCCGATACGAAGGGAGCGCGCGTTCTCCATCGCAGTGAATACGAATGTATCATTGAGAGTTCTCACTCCATGTACCCATTACAGAGGAAGTGGGTATCATCTTTTCAAGAAAGTGTTGTAAAATATACGATAAAGATGTATAATCATAAACATCTTTTTCAGGAGATGGAGGAACCGTCGCGAAGGTCATATCATCGGAGCGTCTGGCTACAGTGGTGGAAGAACTATCCGACTTTCACGGTCACCCA
>BNJU01000712.1_pt1 | contig 26283 bp, 34 predicted proteins | sample 8539281 | NCBI WGS metagenome assembly BNJU01 (sample SAMD00202456, study PRJDB9452) | human saliva metagenome | isolation source: human saliva | place: Japan
GAAATTGTAAGTAAACCACCCTAACGATTGGGCTTGTAATGCTCTTTGCATCTATTGCAACAGCAGGTATTTGGAAAGCTAAAGCTGGCATTACTGGTGCTACACTGGGACTTGCCACGGCAGGTTGGCGGCATTAGAAACGACTTGGGGTGTTCTCACGTTTACTAAATTGCGCTTCGAACTCTTCATTTGATAATTGGAATCTCGTCATATCATTGGACAAAGTCATTAGTTCTTTAATTTCTTCTTCATTCTTGTTATCTTGCCATTTCTTCACACGGATGGCATTATGTCCTCCGAGCAAGTGGATTACTGATCCTTCTTCTACTTTCGTTGCAACACAACATTTGGGTGTAATTCAAGCTTCATCTTGCTCTGTAACATTAATCGTTGGTGGGATAAAATCTTCCTCAACTGCATTCACAGAAGAATTGCTTCATTGCTCTGCGGCTCCTAGTGTGTGTAGTCATTGATTTTGTACTAGACATGACTTATCACTGTGCTTTTAATGCTTAACGTTGAAGTTGTTTCAGCAAGATCTGGTTTTGCTGAATTACCTGTTCGTGATTTCACATAGTCTACTTCGCCCGGAATTTTCTCTTCTTCGATGACGGCAGATTGCTTCCTGCTTCCTTCAAATATGATTGGAGCAGTCATATGATAAGCATCTCCGGTAGCGCATCAGCGACACCGCAAATTTTAAGCACCCGCGTTTTGTGCGTGTTCTGGGCTTTCCGGAACAGAACCCTGCTCCTTCTGCCATTACGAGATCGCCGCGCATCCAAATGGTGGTAGGCTGCATTTGGATCTTCGCTGGCGGAAAGGCCGTTAAAGCCGCAAACGCAATTCCGTTTCACAATGGAACCTTCCACTACCATTAATCCATCGATGTCATGTTTAATGTTGGAATGCTTCCCCGATGGCATGAGTTCCTGTTGCACAAGCAGTTACTAATGACGTACGCCCGCCACGATACCAATTTTCATTGAAATATTTCGCGACCATACAACACCATCTGCCATTGGGTTAAATAATGGAGCTACACAGGTGGACCTTTATCATGCATTTTAATGATTTGGCTTTCCATTACGGTTAACTTCCCCTGATGCCCGAACCCACCACACCAAAACGGTCGTAGTCTGTATTTTCTGGAGTAATCGCTGTCTTCTACCGCTTGCGTGCTGCCAGGTCCGTATTGACAGAATAAATCCATTCGTTTTGTACTTTACGATCCATGTGTTTTGCATCAAGTCTCTTCAGCAGCCACAGCTTATCTAATGCTATAATTTTGTAATTGAACATTCTGTTCTTACCTTCTTTAAAATATAAACTTGCTACATCATTCCTAAAGGTGATGCTCCCATTCTCAGTACTACTCAATTCATTGTTTCCTCCTTTGGAGATTACATGTATAAATCCGCCGTTAACATTTAACACTTGACCTATAACCATTTATTCCTTCTAGAACACATGCTTCAGCAATGTCTTCTGTACCAAAACAGCATGCTAGGTTTGTTTTCCTCATTAAAAGATCTTTTCAGGTGTGCTTGTGTCATATCTGTATCGATGTATGCAGGAGCAATAATTTTTTCCTTAATCCCACAAGAACCAATTTCTTTAACAACAACAATTTTTATTAAACTAATGGTTAGCTTCTTGCGGCATGGTTTGTGACCTGCATTTCCAGTAACCCCCAACGATACTTGTAATGTTAATAATGCTTCCTGATTTTTGTTTGAAACTGGAGTCATAAAACGAATCATGATAACTCTTTTAAGTTAATATTCTGCATCGTCCAATCAAGATTCCTCATGCGTTAATAAACCATCACGCGTAATTCCAGCGTTGACTAACGTCAATGCGTCCGGCAACTCTTTACTTCGTTAATAAAGTTTTCAACTTCACGTCGAATTTCGAAACGTCTCAACAAACGTCATCACTTACTGGGATAAGCATCAAATTGACAAGTGTTTGCCGCTCGAATTTACAAGTACCGTTAAAACAACATTGCTTCGTTTATCGTTAATCGATCCCAAGACTAAATCCGACATGACCCTCTTTGCAACGCCTCTTTAAATTTCATTTCGTTGTCCTTTTCGGTTCCTTTACTTTTCAATGGTTTCTGACATTTTGCTTCAGGCTATCTTTGGATAATTGAACAGGAGCACCTTTAACTTTAACATTTGTTTCTATTTATAATGTTTGCCAGACCTGCTTCAATAAGACCTCTACGCCATCTTAAGGTATCCACTCATTTTGTTCCATTTACGGCATTCGTAATTTGATCTGGGCGTCTTTTGAGGTGCGCCTTCATGTAGGTGCTAACATGTTATAATATGAGCATTTGCTTTCGTGTATCCTGCCGCTTCCGTCTCCAGAACCGGCGACTTTCCTTCTTTCATTAATGGTGTATGGAAGGTCAGATACTACGATGGCACAGCTCTTTTAGCGCCAGCTTCGACACTGGCGCAGCATCGGCACCATTTCTGCATGACCTACCCATGACTGGTGTCTGGGTGTAGTTTGAAGGAACTACAGAATGCTTCTGGTGTAGAGACTTCCGACAAATGTGCTTCATTAACATTTGTCTTTAAATTTCTAAAACAGCCACCATTTTTTCCCTTCGCTACAACCGCTTCTTGCATATTGGCCGCGTTTGGCGACTAAATTTAGAAACTTCATGAAAGTCAGTTCCTACTTCCTGACGCGATAACTACCTAAGAACAATCCGCGGCCACATCTGGTATGATGCCTTCTTGTTCTAATACACTTGCTAACGCGCGAAACCGTTAATAACAATTTGCGTGCTATTCTGTTCGATGATTCCCGAAATGCGGGTTCTTCCAAAGAATATAATACTGCCAGCGAAACGTTTAGCGCTTCTTCCAAAAACAACTGGCCACCTCAGGATAATAAGCCATTTCAGCCATTGGTTTTGACAACGACCTGGAAATAAAAATGGATTTTCTTGGTTTCCTCCTATTGCGCTGTAAAAAAAATGGTGAAATATAAATAAGCATATTTCATTCCTTTTTCAAACAATTCCACAACTGGTTCTTTCGGATGACTTCGCGAAGTTTCAGCCATCAATTCTTGAATAATCTCGAACAACTTTGTTCTTTTGGTCAACCAGCAATTTGTCAACCATCATTGATTATTTGGTATCTTCCTACGATTCTACATCCAAGCCCATCCGAATTTCTTCTAAACATTCAAAATCAAGATTTTCTTTGGTTTCCTCTTTTTCCGCGAAAGATAATCCTTCGTTAATTTATTGCGTAAAACTCCAGACTGGTGACCTGTAATTTGTCCAGTAATAACAGTATCGATATCTTTTGCCTTTAAAACAGAGCTTTAAAGTTGTCATGTGCAGTACCTCGGTAGAGACCAAAATCTTGTTCCTAGTTGAACCGCATCGGCACCTAACATTAAAGCAGCTGCCATTGCGACCATCTCGTGCAATGCCATTTACACTCCTATCTCGCTGAGGTAATAGGCTGCCGTTGGACTTACCAATGTGTCCTGGCTTCCATTCCTTCTACTGTGCATCTGCTCCTTCTTTTCCATTCTTTTTCAATGAAGCGACAACTGGAATAACTGATGCAACTGCTGGCTTCGCCATATTGTTCTGGCGGTACAAACCGCTTCAACGCCAGCCAGCAGACAACATCCTCCTTCATATTAAATGGACTTAATAACGTAATATTTTACACCGCCAAAAGGTTTATCTGCCAAACGGATTCATTCTTCAATAATCTTTAACGACCGCCGGGAGCATGTCACGTACGGCGATTTCCTGAACCGCCAACATTAGACGCGCACCAGCGCAGGTTTGCAACACGCCACCATTCCTCCTTGGATAATCGGATATTTCAATTCCAGTAACACAGTTCTTGGTTTCATATTACCATCCTTTTTATGGTGTTTTTCAATAATTGTTTATCAACGTAGTTCACTAAGTCTTGAACTGTTTCTGGGCCTTCTTCAGTATCAGTTTTTACATCAGATTATCTTCGATATCGTGATGATTTAGAATAAATCAGCTAACTCCGTCAATTCATCTTTAGGCGATAGTCAAATTTTCTTCTTCCTCTTTTCTCATTGATCTACGATAATTTGCTTAGTTTTTCCAAATGTCATTATGTTTTTCCTCCAATGTTTAAAATTATAATGTGATTGTGATACTTCCCACAACAGAATACCATAAAGGCCTGATGAAATTTTTATATATTTACGATTTTCAATGTTATTTCCATTTAGCTAAAATGAAATCGGAATACTGGCAACCGAAGTGTTTTCAAACCATGAATCGATATTCATTGCAATTTTCGATCAATTTGTTTTAATTTCTTAGCCATATTAACTAAACGACGATTTGCTTGATGTAACAAGTACAAATCAATATCGTCAGCTGTATATCAACTGGTATCTTGGATGACCGGCTGGAACAGTTTTGCTGGCTAATTCTGTAACTGCCTCGACCATCCATTGTCATAGTTTAAACGAAACTATTTGATTTGTCATTCTTTTCCAGCGACTAATACCTCAGATTTCTGTCCATCATTTTGTAATGTTTCCGCCAAAAAAATGGCTCTTCATCTTTTTAATAAAGAACAGCTCAGCACCATCTCAAAGGGGCCATTCTGGGCGTCTCCCCAATCAAAAAATCTGAACTAAGCATCGTTTACATGATGACGATTCCGTATTTTTCTTTGCCCGTGTTCTAACATCTTTGGTCCGGTAGACGATACCGATACAAAACCACTACAAGCTGCGCACTCATCGACACCAAAGCATTCGTTGCTCCGATAGCTCCTTAACAGGCCGCGCAGGACGCACTGCATCAGGCTGACATCGGTGCTACAATAATCGTTAATGATTCAGTTAATCAGCTCTTTTCAACTCGCGTTTTGCGGCAATTTGTTGCCAAATCGCTTGTTGTCTGTTCTTTTATGTATAGTTTTGGTTACCATTCTCTCTTTTGATCCATTCATCAGAAGTATCTACTCTGTTTGCTTGAAATCATCATTTATGGCCCACGGACGTGACGGAATAGAACATCTATCTAATGTCTACTTCCCTTCTTGATTTTGCTAGTACAGCCCTCATGAAATCATGCTAAGTGTAAACCCCTACTAAGAACTGCTATTTTCTTTTAACAACTTCAATTGTTTTAAACTAATTTTTCGCCGATTTGATGAAGACGATAAAATAGCGACCTTTCTTGGTCAGACCTAAAATTACAATATCTTCGATCGGCATGCTCTTCGACTGGTCACGTAGCCTGACTAGTGCCATTACTGCCGCTCGTGGCGTCCCAGCAGGCGACGATTCAATTTATTATGACTTCCGTTGTCATGTTAGTTCGCTATACATTCAGTAATCACTTCATGGCGCGTCATGCAATGGATAAATCATTAAATTGGCTTTGCGCCAGCGAGAGATACTTCAATGTCGAGCATTTGGTTAAAGACGTCCAGCAAGTACCCGTTTATGGTCCTCTAGAGTTGGTTCCATAAAAGATTTTCTCCTTTTGTTTGAAATATCAAATCATTTGATGTTTCAAAGTATATTACTTTGTTTGACAATAAACTATTTGTAATTCTTTGAAATTCAGACTATCTTCTGGAAGTTTATTGGTGCTAACACATTATGAGTAACAGGATTTTAATCATTTCGTAAAACGACATTTTGAAAAGAAAACTATCCAGCTGCAATATGAGAGCTAGATAGAAGGCTCCTCCCCAGCTTATAATGACTCTGTTTAAACACCTTTTCCGTTTACATGAGGTTGCTAGCTTCCACTTTTAATACCGTCTTGTGGATGTCCTGCTACAATATTTCTATCTAAAACATCAAAATCCCGGCCAAGTGCCTACTTCTAGCGTTCCGATATCTAATCGACAATGCTTTGGCTGGCACCACTGGTATGCGCCTTTAGTAAGCTGGCAATTGAAATACGTTGTTCTGCATTAAGCAAGGATTCAGTAACTGTTCTCTGTTTGCCGCTGCCACCGCGTTAAACATCGACTCAAGAGCGGTGTAACATCCGGAAATTACCACTGGCGTATCCGTTCCAAAACCAAAGCGTCGCACCTTCAACTCCTGAAGGAGTTTGAACCGCAGGGTACATGAGCGACACGCTCTGCTTCTTCTTCATCTAAAGTTTCACGCAACCGACTAATAAAGTGGCTTGGCTGAACAGAAACAATGAAGAAGTGGAGCCCATTAGTGGAAGGTCTGTAGGATCATCTGCTTCTAAATGCTCAGTCGTGTTGAACTTATGGTGCGTCAAAGGTGTTAGCTGCTGAGGCCTTTTGAAATTTTGAAAGCGTTCGCTAAAGCAATGGCTTATCCGCCTACTGCTATAATTCTCATGGGCCATCGCCGCTTTGTGTACAGAAGAGGTTGGGCGTTCCATCTTTCTCTTCCGTTAAGCGGCCCGCGACGTCTCCTTCGAAAAGAACGGCATTGGATACGGTTCTTTTCAAATAGGCGGTGTACTGAACATCCTCCATCATCAGTGGCTCTCCACCCATTTGAAGCATTTTGGAACGGTATTTTCGTAACAGTTCACGGTTTTTGTTCTACTGCCTGCGCATCGCTGGGAAGAAGCTTACACGTATCAGCTGCCTCTTTTCCACTTTTTGCGTCAGCTCAGGATATACCAATATCATCAGGACTCTCCCCGTTAAGGCCCACATCCCCAACATGCGTCCACACCCATTTGGTTTTAAAGTATGACATATAATCTTTTAACGCTTGTTCTTCATCGTCTTTGTAAACAGACAAGGAACTTGTCATTACATAATCGATGGCTTTTGCTTCAGAAAATACTCTGTTAGCTCGCCGCTCTTTTACTACTGCTTCTCCGCCAATGTCTGTGGAATGGCTTCTGCGTGTTAATTCGAAAGTACTTTCTGGCGCCTTTTGAATTAAAGCAGATCGTATGCGACGTCCTGCAATTAAACAAACCAAATAGGGTGTCTTTGACTTTATCAAGGTCTTCATTCGTTGGCAAAACTTTGCTGTCCAAAATCACTCGCGCCATCCAATGCCAATCTTCCAACCATTATATTCAGGAATGGATTCCGCTTGTGTGACGACTTCTAATGAGCATTCCTCCCACCAGCTTTCATTTTTCCTAAATGAATTAAAGCAGACAAATACAAATGGGCACGCGTCAATAAAACCCGGGAGTCACCAATTGGTCTCCACCATCGATAACTTCCTCAGGGAAACCTTGTAATCGAAATGGTTTACAATCACGCCATCTTTGATTTCTAAAATAGCAGGTACTGCTGTTTGTGTCAATGAGATATTCTTACTTTTAAATAATAGTGCATATTATAATCCCATCTTGAAGTCTAAAAAGGCTTCATTATGTTCTATTATCATTCATTTTCTAAAAACTCATAATGTTCCAGAGATTGGATAACTTCTTCTGATGGATCGCGTCTCATCTGCAGTGACTTCTGGATCATCAACTCTTTCACTCATTAGGAGTTGCGTACCCAACAAATTCAGCATTTTTGGCTGCATTTTTCTGGGCGTAACATCAAAGTTAATAAGGCATATGCTCCTTCAACATTCACTGCTGTGTGCTGTGAATTTGCAAGTTATCCGTCCAAACAGCACTTCCATCTTTTGGTAAAATATATTGTACGTTTTTGGATTTCTATTTCTGCACACTGCAGCTGCATCTCCAGAATACCCTCATTGGAGCTTCTTCCAGTTTCATCATGGTTTTAATTTCTTCATTGAGTACTGCGCGAACATTTGATTTTAATTCTTTCAATTTTCTTTCTTGCTACTTTTAATTCAGTTTCATTCGTAGAATTTAATGAATACCTAAGGATTGGAGAGCCATCCTAACGCTTCACGGTTTTCCGTCAAGTACAGAAGTTTTTAAACTCCTCTTTCCATAAATCACCCGTTTGGATACTGGGATCGATGTGCTTCGTATTCACCATAATCCCAACCGTTCCCCAGAAATAAGGAATGGTGTATTGATTTCCTTGATCGACAGGACTGTTAATAAGAAGAAGAAATATTTTCTGAGTCCTTTAATCTTTGAATGGTCTAATTTTTTGAGTAAATTCTGATTTACTAATTTGGTAATACTTGACTTGGCGATACCAAATCATATCGCGTTCCCGCCTTGTTCAATTTAGCTTCCATCGCATCGTTGGAATCAAATGTTTCATAAACCCGCCGAATTCCATTTCTGCTTCAAATTCTTTAATTAATTCTGGATGATATAATTCCCCAGTTAATAGGAACAATTGTTGTTGTTCTGAAGAACTCGATTCTTCTTTGGCCTCTTCTGTTTTGAATAATACTCCAAATCAAAATAGCTACCATTGCAAGGATAGCAATCATTAAGTGACTAGTCTTTTCATTTATAACCCCTTCTCATTAAAAACTGCTTTTTAACAAGATTCCAAATCCAAATTAAAGCAGTTTCATTAGTATTTTGAGTTTAACGTAGTTTTTGCCGTTCGCAGCTGGCCCTTCCGATTTACCAATGATCCTACCAATACAATGATAGTAATCAAATATGGCGCAATCGTCAAGCCTACTGACGGAATATCTTTAATAATTGGTAGATGTAGTTTCCAGTAACCCTAAACTTTGAGCAAGACCAAAAGAGTAAAGCGGATAACATCACACTCCACCGAATTCCATTGCAAAGATCGTCGCTGCCATTACAATAAATCCTTGTCACTATGGTTGTACAGAAAAGTTCAGTGTAATCGATTGAGCAACAATGGCTCCGCAATCCCTACTAAGAACCTGAATTAATACTCCTGCAAACGCATATGATAAACATTAATTCCTAAAGTATACGGCTGCTTGAGGATGTTCCCACAACCGAACGTAACGTCAAACCATTTTTGTTTTTGTTTAAAATCATCCGAACAGACAAAGGCCAGTCAATAGCTAAATAGCTGAAGAGAAGTATCTGTAAGGGATTTGACCGATGATTGGAATTGAACTTAGTACTGGAATAGTTGTCTTTCAAAAGTGGTTCGTAATAATTTACGTTTGTCCGAGTTCGTTGTACAAAAGTCTACATAAAAATACGAGTTAAAAGCGGTTGCCAGTAAGTTTAACACCGTTCCTGAAAATAATATGATCAGCGCGCAAGTAAACAGTAGCTGCAGCATGAATCACCGATAGCGCCTCTCCAGCAAGTGCCGCAACAGGAGCGCTATCCAAGGTGTCCATGCGCCAATTGTGGTGCAATGCTGGGTTGAATACTGCGGATGCCAAAAGCACCTATATACCATCGTTCCTTCAAGACCAATATTAATCCACTTCCTTTCGGAAAATGCACCACCAGGTCCAGTTAAAGAAATAAAGGCGTTGAATAGATGAGCATATTTCCGGCAATTAGCCCTGTAATGAAGTGCTAAATCCATATCTATTTGCTTTCTTTTCCCCAAAACTGGAGATTTATCGACAATCACTTGCATGAAATAGTTCCTTTCAAACAAAGAAAAGTAATAAAGACGCTACAATGAGATACAACCTCTGTGGAATTTTTGCAGAGTAGTGGCGGAGATTCCACCAATCCATCAAAATTGCGGAGTACTAATGAGAGAATAAGATTCCAAATGGATTACTTAGACCTAATAGCGCTACCCGCCATTCCATCCCATCCAATGCCTGGTAAGCTTTCAGAAGCAAATGACCGTGTTGGAATATTTCTACAATCCTTCCTATAACTCCTCCAAGACCTGCAAGCCCTGCCAGAGTTAACATTGCTAAAATAATTGTTTTAGCGCTCATACCGGAATACTCGGCCGCGTTTTGTTTAGCCCTACTGTTTTCAACTCCAGATCAGGTTGTTGTCTTATTCGTAAAAGCCAGACAACAAACACAGCAACTATCGTAATGAAGATTCCACCATGTAATGTGGATTTGCTTGTTGAATTGATATAAGAGAAGACATTTTTAAGCTAGCGAGCTTCTGGAACAGATGCTGTCAATTTCTGCTTTTTCTGTTGGGAATTTCACGAATCACATAATTCACAGCAATGCTGTATAATTCAACATAATCGTCACGATAACTTCGCTCGTATTAAGTATGCTTTTAATGACACTGCAATTCACTGCCCATAAAAGCCCTACAAGCATCCTACGAGAATACATAAGGGTAATACAATTTGGGTGAAATCAGAGAAAGAAGTCACTGTTGTAACAGAAGCAAACCACCCCATCAGCGCTTGACCAGCTACCCCGATTTGAAGAACCCTGCATAACTCACCGACTGCAAAACCTAAGGCTACAAGAATCGAGGCGTAGCTTGTCTTAGAGTTTCACCAATATAAAATGGTTTTCTAGGGAACCTTTTAAAAGAGCTGAATAACCTTTAACAGGATCGAGCCAAATACCGCTACTAATAATGGCTACTAATAGCCTAAAACAACTGAAAGGACAGGAATAAAGGACTTTTTATAACTCGCACCTTTCGTTTTATAACTCCTCCTGTTTCATAGCTCTACTTCGATTCTCTTGTAGAACCAGCCATCAATAATCCTAATTCTGTTTCATTTGTTTCCTTAGTGTCTAACACATCCACAATTTTACCTTCATACATAACGGCAATTCGGTCCGCCACGTTTAAAATTTCATCTAGTTCAAAGCTCATTAACAAAACTGCTCCCTTTATTTTCTTTGTTCAATAAAAGGCGTTTATGGATATATATTCAATCGCGCCCAACATCCAATCCTCGTTGGTTTGTGCTGCAATTAATAGACTTGGGTCACGAGTCGATTTCTCGAGCAATAATCGCTTTTGCTGATTTCCTCCTGAAGAACCAGCTGAAAATAGTAGGACTTGGTGTACGAACATCAAATTCTTCAATTAAAGCGTTCTGCCAAATCGACAAATGCTTTTTTATTAAGGAATCCTCTTTTAGAGAGAGGTTCTTTATAATAAGTTTGAATTCCAATGTTCTCATCTAATCCCATTTGCAATACGAGCCCATGTTTATGACGGTCTTCTGGAGGTATGACCTAGTTCGTTTCCGTTCTTTGTCTTGTTGGCAGATGCGTTAAAGTCTTTTCCATTTAATTCAATTGAACCCTCTTTCAATTTTTCTCCAAACCTGCAGAGCTTGAACGAATTCTGTTTGACCATTTCCATCACCCCTAGCAATACCAACCACTTCACCGTGGCGAACGTGTTAAATCAGACCGTTTACCGCATTAATTCACGACTATCGTCACAACTAAATTCTTAATTACAAGTGCGTCTGTCGTTGGTTTTGCAGCTTCTTTTTCCGTTTTAAAGGAAACTGACGTCCAACCATCATATCTACTAGTTCTGATCGGGAAACACTTCCCATTTCTACTGTCCCAATGACATTTCCACGACGAATAACAGTACAACGATCGGCTACAGCTTAGATTTCTTTAATTTTATGAGTGATTAAGAAAATCGATTTTCCTTCTTTCGTTAATTGCTTCATGATTAAAATCAATTCTTCAATTTCTTGTGGCGTCAATACAGCTGTTGGTTCATCGAAGATTAAAATATCTGCCCCACGATAGAGAGTTTTAGAATCTCCACTCTTTGTTCCATTCCACAGAAGATGTCTTCAATTTTAGCGTCTGGATCACTACTAAGTGATACTTTTTAGACAACGTCAAAATTTCTTCTTTACAGTATTTTTATTGATAAAACCGAATTTTTGTTTGTTCTTTTCCTAAAATAATATTCTCAACAACTGAAAATTTTTCACTAGCATAAAGTGTTGGTGAACCATCCCGATTTTTAAACGGTTTGCTGTATTTGGTGAATCAATTTTCGTTGAACACCATTTACTTAATTTCTCCTCTGTTGGTTCTAATAAACCAGAAGAATATTCATTAAAGTGATTTTTACCACTGCCCATTTTCTCTAATAACATGGATTTCACCTTTCTTTAACGTTAAATCAATTTGGTGTTGCAACAAAATTCCCAAATTTCTTCGTGCTTTCATCTCAATCACAAATGTATCTTGCTCCACTCTTCCTCACCCTCATAAATGATCATGTATAAAAAGTAGGAGTGAAGAAACATCCATTCTCTTCAACTCCTACTCCTCTCTTTTCAATCGTTAAATCTCTATTAGGTTTCATCAGGAACTTCTTGTTTTTCCATCGATGATTGCTTTCTTGTACTCAGCAACTTTTGCCTTAACTTCTTCCGTTAATTGACCATCTGTTAAACCAACACCATCATCTGATAATCCGATATACCACTTGTTCTCCACCATGATAGTTTCCTTTAGCAGCATCATCCGTAAATTTCATTAATGCCTGTTTAACACCTTTTTAAAGTTGAAGTTAATGTAACATTACGAGAATCGTTGACCTTACCTTCTGCTTGTTGGTCTTGGTGCTACCCCGATTACCCAAATTTTACGATCGGATTTGTTTCAACGATAGATTTGGCTGCTGCAGTACACACTAAACCAGCACCACCTGCTGCGGCATAGATACACGTCGAAATCTGAAGCGTACATTGCTTCTGCTAAAGATTTAGCTTTTGCTGCATCAGAGAATGATTCAGCATATTGAATTTCAACAGTTGCATTTGGATTTACAGCTTTAACACCAGCTTTGAATCCTGCTTCGAGATTTGTCAAGCGCTGGTCCGTGCATTCCACCGATGAAAAGCAACTTTATTTGTTTTGTAGTTAAACCAGCAGAAACAGCTCAGGAAAGCAGCCTCTTGGTCTCTATAGTTGATAGAAGCTACGTTTGAGTTTGTTCTACCACACTATCAATGATTGCAAAGTGAGCTTCTGGATTTGCTTTGCTGCTTCTTCCACAGCTTTTTGTAATTTAAATCCGATGCTAAAAATAATATTATATTCATTTAACACTGCTGTGTTGAGGTTTGTTGTGTAATCAGATTCTGACTTAGAAAGAATATAATCAACGCCATTGCCTTTTGTCTTTACCACCATTGTTTTTACCCCATTCTAACAAACCTTCCAAGCACTTTTTGGTTTGAAAGAGTTTGTCATCAGCCTACCAGTATCTGAAACCATAACGACTCAAAATTATCATTTGAACCTGAATTTGAAGCATTTGATGATGAAGATGAGTTAGTAGAAGAACCACCATGCTGCTATTACAGCACGCACCAATAGATAAAACGATAAAGCAAAACTCTTCTTAATTTTCAATAAAAACCTCCAATAAATGATTTACTACAGTCATTTCTATCATAAATAAAATGAAAAGCAAGATAAATCTTTCTATTGGAGTAATTTTATCGAAAAATGTTCGTGTTTACATTTCTAAGTATTTGTTTCAGTGGTTTCCAGAAGCTATTATTTTCACTGAAAACATGAGACATTCACTTTTCTTCCTTTGCTTCCATCTGCAGGACCGACATAACCACGCGCTTCTAAATCGTCAATCATTCGTAGCTGCACGGTTAAATCCGATACGGAATCGTCTTTGTAAGTAGGAAGTACTAATCGTTTCTTGTTCTTTTAATAATTCGATGACTTCGTAGAATAGTTCGTCTTCAGGTTCACTACCACCAGCAGCAGTTGTATTTTCTGAAGGCATCATCGCTTCATCATACTCTACTTCTTGCTGATTTTTCACGAAATCAACGATACGTTCGACTTCTTCATCCGTTAAGAATGCACCCTGTACACGAGTGGTTTATTTTTCACCCATTGGCATATACAGCATATCCCGCGTCCCTAAAAGTTTCTCAGCGCCATTAGCATCAATAATCGTACGAGTCTGTACCACTAGATACCGCAAGGCGATACGAGAAGGACGTTGGCTTTAATAATCCCTGTAATAACGTCAACAGACGGACGTTGTGTTGCTAGAATCATATGAATCCCAGCGGCACGAGCCATTTGCGCAAGACGAATAATCGCATCTTCCACTTCATTACTTGCAACCATCATTAAGTCCGCAAGTTCGGTCTACAATCACAACGATATAAGGAAGCGTTGGGTTATTTTCGCCTGTTTCACGGTTATATTGTTCGACATGAGCGTTATGCCCATCGATATTACGCATTCCCATTGAAGCAAAATAATTCGTAACGTTTTTCCATCTCAGCTACAACCTTTTTGTAAGGCTTGCGGCTTTTACGAGGGTTTGTTACAACCGAGTGTTAATAGATGAGGAATACCATTATACACATTCAACTCTACCATCTTCGGACCGATCATCATCAGTTTCACTTCATGTGGTTTTTGTCTTCATTAAAATAGCTTGTGATAATGCCGTTAATACATACCGATTTACCAGAACCTGTTGAACCGGCAATTAACATATGCGGCATTTTTCAGTAATATCGCAAAGACGAACATTACCAGAGATATCTCTTCCTAATGGTACGTCTAAAGGTTTTGGAGATTGAATCGCCGATTGAATCACATCGCTAAAGGATACAAAACTTGTTTTGCTGTTGGAACTTCAATCCCACATATGGTTTTTCCTAGGGATTGGAGCTTCGATACGAATATCTTTAGCAGCAAGTGCTAGAGCTATATCATCACTCAAGTTAACAATCTTACTTACCTTCACACCGATTGCTGGTTGAATTTCGTATTTTGTAACGGCTGGCCCTAGCATTGGGTTTGGCATGACTTTAGCATCCACCCCAAAACTTGCAAACGTACGCTCTAAAATACGCATATTGCGTTCCACAATTGTACGTTCATTCGATTGATCTGATTGTTGAACAGGATTCAATAAGGTCACTCGAGGTAATTGATAATCTTCATCATTTTCCTCGCCTCCCATTGCTAAGTCTCCGATATCTTCCCCATCATTCTCAAACGCATCATCCTCATGGATAGAGTTTTCTTGTGTTTTAGAAGCGATTGGCGATGGAGTTGAAACTACTGGTGTTACCGGCGAAACTGGCTCTGGAGAAACTACTGGCTCACTGTAGACAGGTTCATAAGATTCCTGCTCCGTATCTACCATTGATTCATCTTCATAATCATCAAAGAAGGCATTTTTCATTCGGTTTAATAAGGAATGTTCTTTTCGTTCTTCCTTTACTGGTTCTTCTACTGGTAAAGAATCATCCGGATGGATTTCTGGATTTGAAGTATATAAATCCTCTTCTTCAAGCGCTCTTTGTTTGGCTTCTTTTTCTGCCTTTTTCTCAGCAATTTTTTGAGAAAGATTGGATACGTGAGTTCGAACAAAATTCATGACATCACTTAAAATGAATATCGAAAAATAAGTAATGCACTGCTTACAATGAGTAGAATACTAGTAGGTAAGTCCCCATTGAGATACAAGGAAATAAGTTCCCGCATATAAAGCGTACCAATGAGCCCTCCCCCAAGATTTTGAGAAATCGTATTGGATGTAAAATCAACCATAAATCGATTCATCATCTCTTGAACAAAGGAGACCCTGAACTCGTAAAGCTACTATAAGTCATTACGGATACAAATAGGAGTAACACAATGCTTGAGCAAACTGCTTGCCACAGTCCATCTCCAAATAATTTTTAGGCATTCTGTCCTCTGAAAGAGCATTCCAAATCCAGCAAAGGATTCACAAACGCCTGAACACAAATAAATCTCCTATAAAGAAACGAGATGACGTTTGCAAAAATTTTCCCAAGAATCCCAGTTGAAATATTGCTAGTAGACAATAGACAATCAAAATACCGCTAACGCTCTATAGATGAGTAAGGGATTTGAGTTTTTGAGTATTTTTAGCTTCTAGACGTTTTTCTTTGTTTTGTTTAGCCACGTTCTTCTCCTTTCAAGTCTACTAATTGATTTTTCATCAACAATCATAATTCCATGGAAAAATCTGAAGGTCGCATTCACGAGGAACACAATAATCTGTTTCTAGAAGTGTTCCAGAATGCAACACAACAGACCCTTTTTCTCACTTTTTTCTGGATAGTTATCTTCAAAAATTTTGATGAGAGAGCCTGAGTAGGCACAAAGAGCATCTTCAATCTCATCAAAATTTTTCTGTCGAAACAATCATCTTTTCCCAGTCTTCAAAAACCACCATGGTTCATCGCTGACCTGCTGTTTCAATCACTTTTAAACATGTTTTCACCCTCGTATCTTAGTATACCAAATTTGCGAAATCATGGTAATCTTGTTTCATAGAGATGACAAATTAATCATCATTTTAGGAGGTATTTCAATGATTACTCGACAAATTCGCGTCTGGGGACGAGTTCAAGGTGTTGGCTTCCGTTTCTTCACGCAGCAACTCGCTATTCAATTAGAGATTACTGGAACGGTTCTAAAATAAAATGGATGGTTCTGTCTTGTGTCGTATGCTCAGAGGCAAACGCTGTCAATCGCTTTTATCGAACGTGTCAAAGCATCCGCTTCTCCATACGGACGTGTCGATCGATGAAGAATGTGACCTTGTTAGATGCCCTATTTTTACAAAAGTTTGAAATTATATAAAGAACATTGCTATTTCAACGAAACCCCGTGTAAAATAAAGTCATGATATTAAATGAAAAGGAAAGTGATTATGAAACTTACTAAAAGACTCAACTGCTTTCGTTTGCAACTGTTCTTCCACTCTACTAGCGGGATGTACCGTTCAATATAATGCGAATCGTCAACCCAGTTGAGATGGCTCTATGAGTATCTAGTCGTCCCAACACAATGGTTATTAAATCAAATTGCTTCTGTGTTTAATGGAAACTACGCTATTGCGATTGTTATCGTTTTCAGTTTTAGTCCGTGTGGTATTAATGCCAACACAGTTCCATCAAATGAAATCCATGCTTGTCCAACAAGAAAAGATGGCAGTTTTGAAAACCATATATTGCGAGATTACTGCTCGTGCAGAACAAGCAGCGACTCTCAAGAAAAACTAGAAATTCAACAAGAACAAATGGAGTTATATAAAGCTAAATAACGTCTCATTAATGGGCGGTATGGTTCTGGATGTCTTCCACTCTTGATTACATTCCAATTTGGAGTGGATTGTATATGCAATCTTGCTATCTAACGAGATTTCAAGTAGTGACTTCATAGGAATTACTCTAGGAGAATTTGTTCCTTTAGCAATTGCTGACAGCTGTACTACTACATTCAATCTCTCGTAAGTCAAATGGGAATGGATGAAGAAACAAAAGAAACAAAAGTCGTTCTATGAACTATATTTTACCAGTAATGATGTTTATGATGACTTTCCAATCACCTGCAGGGGTTGGTATTTACTTCTTTAGCTTCCGCTTTAATTCAAATCTTACAATCTTGGATTCAAAACACATACTTACGTCCAAAAATTAAAGCTCAAATTGACGAAGAGTTAAATCATGACAATGTAGTTTTACCAGAGCGTAAAACACCAAGCAAACCAGCACAAAAAGCAACACAACAAGAAACTTTTGCAAAGCGCCAAAATAAACCAGTTGGAAGAAACGCTGGAAAACAAAACTGCAAATAATAACACAGAAAATACCTTTGAGAGTCTTCTCAAAGGTATTTTTTCTGATGCACTATGTATCCTGCATAATACGTAACATAGATGATACACTTTTTCGTTTTTAAGTAAGTTTGTATCATTTTGATACGTATCAAAAATTGTATGATCATTGTTTTTCTGCAGAGATAAGAATCTTATCTCTTCAATCATAAAACTTCTTGTAATACTCTTTCGCCTAGTTCTATTTCATCCGACAAACTGAATTTTTGATTATTCCAAACTTGTCTTTTTCTAATTGAGATAGACTTCTCAAATGTGATAAATCCATGGGTGCATTTCCATTAATTCTTGGTTACTTAGAACTTCCTTACTAAGAATCATTCCTCCCAAAGCGCTACGATTAGTTTAGAAATTTCGTCACTATACAACCATTCTAAAAATAATAGCGCTTGCTCTTTCATCTTACTTTCTTTTCAATCCCTCACAGTTCCTCCACCAATCAGTGGTTGTTTTCCAGGAATACGAGCTACACCAAAATCAATATCGTTTTGCAACTGACCAGCAAGCACTGTTGAATAGTTAGAAAAGACGGTCATCATTGCTGTTTTTCCTTCAGCAAATTCCTGAACGATATCTCCCCACCATTTATCTTTGTTCTGATCACTAGTTTTCAAACTAGCCTTATATTGCTCTAAAGCCGTTTGATAAGGATTATCAACTTGATTCAACACTTGCTCACGGTATCTTGGTAAGAAATCACATGAAGCAACGAGCGGCGTTTTCATCGCAATACTATGCCCATACTCAGTTTGAGATGCCTTATTTATATTCTTAGTGAAAAATTGGCAAATCAAGTCAAATTCTTCATAACTTTGTGGTACAATTAATTCTTTTCTAAACCGCTCATAAAACTCTCGTTGAACTAATTTGATTTAAAAATAAGTCCTTGCGATAATAAAGTAATTGAACGGAAACATCTAAAGGAACACCATACCATTTTTATTTGAATACATAAATTCGTTTAGTAATTTTTCGTCAAATTGTTTAAGAAGTTTCTTACTCACTTCTACATCCTCCTAAAGGAACAAAAGATCCTCCGCCACTTCAGGTAACACGGCCATATCCAGTCGGATTAGATCGTACCTCTTTGTGAATGCACTATTTTTTTAATTTCGTAACATCGTACTCTGAAGATTCCAATTCTTCTATTTCAATACGAATATTTAGTCTCATGTTCAAAAATACCTGATAAGAATTTCCAACACACGAGTTGTTGGAGAACTAATCGTTAGCAATCGTATCTTCTGAGGATTTGCATATTTCGTATAAACGTTTTTAGCTCTAAACCCTTCTGGTGTGTCATGAATACGACCCATATCCCCATTTTTAATTATATCGATGACCTTTTTGCTACAATTTATAATCCAACTCAAAAATATCACGAATAAGTTGAAAACTATCTAGAGCAAAAATATTTTCTATTCTGCTTCTTCTAACCAAGACTGAATTTCTTGAATGTTTCTAAGAATCTCTCTATCAATTGCAAAAATAGCGCTGAACTCGTCAAGCTCTCTCATATTGTTCAAACAATCGAATTAAATCTTGCTTATTCTCCATTGAAAATCTCTCAATTGAAATATATTCAAAATCTCATTCAAAATATCTTCAGATAATGATTTCCATTCTCGAATTTATAATCGATTAACAGTAATTTTTGATTACCTTTATTCAATCGTTTATTAACTCTTTTGCTAAAAAGACTATAATCAAATGAGATAACACCATATTTTTCTGGATCCTCCAAAACATCAACAAAATGTATTTTTCATATCCTGTTGAAATATTGTTAACACATTGTCTTTGGAACATACCCAACAAATACTGCAACTGAAGGTTTTAATAAACTTTCCTTTTTCTACAATACTTGTAAATTTTTCTTTTAAAAATAGAAAACCTCAATCTCAATACTCTCTTTTTCAGCCTGTTGTAATATACTTTCGTAGAACACAGAATAATGTTCTTTTAAAACAAAGGGAATAAAAACAACTACTTTGTGGAGAACCCTTTTCTTAATAGTTGAGCCTGAGGATTAATCGTATAACCTAATTCTTTTTGCAGCCTTTTAGGACTTTAGAAATCTTTTTCTGAACTGACATTACCTCTCTGGTTTAAAACATTAGAGGCGGTTCCGTGAGAAACACCTGCTAATTTAGCAATGTCCTTAATTGTCGCCAATTCATTTCCTCCCTTAACTTATCTAAGTAAGTTAATCAATTTCACGTTCATTTTCTACACAAATCCATTAATCCCGCAACAGCTGCTCCCTCAAATATTTTTCTGACAAATCATCAAAAAACATCGTATCGTGAGGATCAAATTGTATCGTTCAAGAAGGATGTTATAAATTTTTTTCATTGGGCTTCAAGACTTTTTTCTTCGCAAGAAAAGTACGATTCCTTTTAGCAATAGAAGCCGCTGGAAGATATCCTTCTTTTACCAAAATCATAAAAAGTATAAGCTGTATTTGATAAAATGTAAATATTGTAGCCATTTTTGAAAGTTCAATAATTCTATCTTGAACCTTTGTATAAACATCCACGTATTTATACCAGTATCTTGAAAGTTGAGTTATTTCATTTTCGATACTCTTCCCTATTTTAGCTGTGACTATCTCAATCATTTCTTCCCCTAGTCTTCACACCTTCATCAGTTTGAACCTATAAACCAGTTTCAAAAACCTCTTTTCTTAACAAGTTATGTAATTTTCATCATCTGTAATAGCTTGTAAAATCTTCTCTATTCCATTCAATGAGGACGTTTTCCCATATCAAACACTAAATTTTTCAAAATATCTCCTCCAATAAAAAGGCAATGACTTATATTCATTGCCTTTAAATGTTATTTCTTTTCTTTGATTTCTTGAGTTTCTTCCTCTTGTTAAGTACAATGCTGCTGTTGAAATAATCATAAGCACTACAGTATATACAAATGTCATTGCTTGAGCATTTGTAGTTGCTGTTTCATCACTAGCTTCCTTAATAACAATACCTAAAGGTTTAAATAAAGGATGATATAAGAATACGGATAAATCAAAGTCTGATAGTAAGCTGTTAAAGTTCAATACTGCCACAGACAATACAGTTGGCAAGATAAATGGAATGATAACTTTAATCATCGTTTGGAAAGTTGAAGCTCCCATACTACGAGATGCTTCTTCTAATTCATCATCAATACTGAAGAATACAGCTCTCACCATTCTGTATGAGAATGGTAATTTAACAATAAAAAGCAATTAGTAACATTACAACAGTACCAATTAATACCCAGTTTAAGATAATCCATCTTGGTTGGTTGATGTGAATAAAAATCCTAAAGCAATCAATGTTGATGGTAAAATCCATGGTACTAATGCACCGTATTCAAAAAGGAAATCAAATTTCCATAAGCTACGACGTACGATTCTTGTAATCACAATTTGCTAAAATCGTTACTAACACTGCAGCCAATCCCTGCATACACCAAAACTGATTAAAGTAAGGAGAAAATGCAGAAGCACTTGTAAAGGTTGTTGGTAATTTTTCTAGCGTAAAAGTTCGTAATGAAATTTCACCCTGTTTTTATCGCTAATGGTTTTTGTAAATGAATACAAAATAATAAATACAATTGGCATCACATAGATGAAGAATAAAAACATAGCGACAATATGCGCAATCACATTACCAATTGGTGATTGAATCTTTTGTTTTTTAATTTTTGCTTTTGTTTTTGAGATTGACATATAACGACCACCACGTTCAACACGATTCATGATAGTCAATAAGATAATTGTCGCTAATCCCAATAACATAGCTAAAAATGCAGCTAAATCTTTTGAGGATTGTGATTTAGCAAATGTAATAATCATTGGGTTAATGGTTTGGAAATCAGTTCCCCCAACAATTAATGGTGCAGAAACTGCAGCTAACCCTGTTAAAAATGTTAAGATTGTTAACGCAAAAATGGTTGGTAGCAATGTAGGTAAAACAATCTTAAACAACACATTTGCTGGACTTGCCCCCATATTTCTTGCAGCTTCAATCGTATGATAGTCAACCGACCTCACTGCGTTTCGTAAGAACATCATATGGTTGGATGTACATGCGAAAGTCATAATAAATAATACAGCACCAAACCCGGTAAACCAGTTACTATCTAAACTTGGGAAAATTTGAGTTAAGAATTTAGTAATCACACCATTGCTTCCATAAACAAATTTATATCCAGTAACTAATACTACCCCACCATAAACTAGTGACGTCATATATCCAGGGTTTTAATACTTTACTACCTTTAATTTCTCCAGTACTCTGTAAATCAAAACTATTTTGAATGGATTACATTGCACGTTGAGAAGAAAAATCTTCTGAACAGCAGTGAATGAAAATATGCCCATTTTTGTAGAAAATTTCTTTTAGTAGATTTAAGTTTGGGTAAATGACTAATGCAATTAATATCCAGCCCACAATGAGTCTTAAAATCCATTGACTTAGGCTATTTCTTTTGGCCATTAATCTCACCCCTAGTACTGTAGAATATCATTAGGATGAATAAATAATGTTAATTCTTGTCCTAACTCAAAAATTTCTAGATAATCATTCTTCTAGAATCACAGTGGATTTGTCCACTTTCAGCTTTAACGGTGTAGCTGGAACTAATACCTTTTAAACTCTGTATCAACCACCGTTCCTTTAATTGTGTAATCTTCTTCAGAAGTTGATTTGAATTTAATTCTTTCAAGTCGAATGTATCCAACTTTTTCTTCTTCCTTACCAGTCAATTCTTTCATTGTCTCTTCAGTAAGTTTATTAATATCTCCAATGAAATCACAAACAAACTCAGTCGCAGATTGGTTATAAATTTCTTGTGGAGTACCCACTTGTTCGATAAACCCATTGTGAATACAGCAATTCTATCTGAAAAGCGTCAATGCTTCTTCTCTGGTCATGGGTTACGTACAATGTAGTAATTCCTAAATCTCTTTGCAATCTCTTTTAATTCAAGACGTAAATCAATTCGAAGTTTAGCATCTAAGTTAGATAAAGGTTCATCTAAAGCAAAGAAATTTTTGGTTCTAATACTAATGCACGAGCAAGAGCCACACGTTGTTGTTGTCCCCACTTAATTCAGATACATTTTCGTTGTAATTGTTTATCTGAAATTTTAATCTTTTGAGCAATTTCATTTACTTTTGCATCAATCTCAGATTTTGGCATTTTTTTGATTTTTAACCCATATGCGATGTTGTCATATACAGTCATAGTTGGGAATAAAAGCATAACTTTGGAATACAATACCAATCTTCTTTTTCAGGAGCTAGACGAGTTATATCTTTCTCGTCTGCAATACTCTTTGGAAGGATCAATAAAAACCAACTAGTGTTCTTAAAGTTGTAGATTTACCACAACCTGAGGGCCCCAGAATGTAAAATTCGCCCTCTTTAATTTCTAAATTCAAATCATCTACGGCGACAAAGTCACTGTAGCTAATTTGAACATTCTCAAATTTAATCATGTTCAATTCCTCATCATTCTATTTTTAAAAATTCAAGTTCAACTTTTTCAACCCATGAGCTGATATTTTTTGAAATGAATTCTCAATCTAATTTTTGAGATTTTTACTTACTCATAAAAGTCTTTAACATCATCATTTGCTTGTTCAAGAGCTTTTTTTATTTGCTGGAATAGAAGAGAATTTCTAGACCATTCAGCTTGAACTTCTGCACTACCAAACCAATTAATGAATTTTGTACTGTTTCTTTCTTCTTAGAAGTGTTTAAAATACCAATTTGTTCAGTTACAAACGGTTCATCAACTTCTGGATACATAACATTGAAGTTATATTTACGTTCGTTTTTATTTTGTAAATAACCAGAACCCCACATCATGTTATATTCAATACCATCTTTTTTATCGATAATCATACCAATATAGTCTGTTTCACTTGCTACTGACTTTAGCGTTTTTGAGCGTACCCTTGATAACGTCCCAGCCTTCTTTAGAAACTCCTAACTCGCCGCTGTCATCGCGGTAGCGAAGCAATACTTCTAAGATAACTTTTGAAATGCCTCCACTCAATTTGAAGATATTATATTTTGACCTTTTGTATTCAGGTTTAGCTAAGTCAGTCCAATCTTTTGGCATTGTTGAAGATTCATTACCAATCAATACTAAAGGTTGCACCACTAATGGATAGAATAATCCGTCTGGATCTCCAAGAGATAAGTCTACTTCGCCTTTTCCAACTTGGTTCATATTTTTCCAATAAGTTTTCATCTTTCAAACGGTTAAATTCCATATTATTTAAACCAAAAATCATATCCACAATCGCATTATTTTTCCGCGATAACACGGTCTGCTAACTCACCACCGTTGATACTACAAATTCAATATTAAAAGCCATTTTTCAGCAGCTTTTTCTTTTTAACCAATCTCCACGACCGTTTGATACTGAGTTTGAGTAAATAACGATTTTTTCATCTGAAGATCCAGATGATCCAGAAGATGCTTGAGTACTTTCAGATGAAGAAGATGTGCTAGGTGCACACGCTGCTCCAAGTACCGCAACAGATAATAAAGCTAATTTTTCAATGTTTTGTTCATAAAGATTCTCCTTTATTTTTGTTTATTTTTAATATATGAACTTAATAAATATGGCCAATCGGTTTGAATAATATCAAATCCCATTTCCAATAATTTGCCAAAGCTACCATCTAAATCTCCTGAAACTGCTCTATGGTCATCACAGTCTCCACATAACTTAGACACTTTATTTAATGTCAAAGTATTGGCCCAGAGTAGCAACCCTTTTTGATGAAGTTCATCCATAAAATTAGGATTTACCGTTTCAGCATCTAAAGTTTTAAAGATTAACTCGACAGCAACTGTATTGATGTTGGCATATTGCTCAACCAAACGATACTCTTCTTGAGTCTTGACGATTGGCATAAAAGCGATTTCAAATTCAGCTGCATTTAAAACTTCTAGAATTTCTGTTTTAGCTGGAGCTTTTAAAATATAACGACTTGTATCTGGACGTTGTTTTAAATAATCAAGGAACGTATCCCAGTAAAACCAGCTACGATCTAAGTTGATAAAACAGTCCTTCTCTGCTAAATAATCTAAAATGACATCGACTCTTTCAATATGACCTTCAAGTGGTTTATCAAATTCATTAGTCACTACAAGCTCATCAATTTCATCAGAGTTTAATTCTCTAATATCTACTTCCTTTCCAATAATATATTTTTCGACCCCGTCATGTAGTCCGTAAAAAATACCATCTTTTGAACGAACGATATCGAGTTCTACTATATCAGCATGATGTAGTAATGCGTTGTTGAAAGCAAGTCGAGTATTCTGAATAACAGAAGCTCCACAAGTTCCTCTATGAGCGCACACTAGCACATGCTCTTTTCTTGCTTCTTGTAACGGATTGAGTATAATCATCCTCCTCTACTTTGATAGTGTACAATTAATTTTTGGAACGTGTCAATGAAGCGCTATCATAAAATTCGTTTATTTATTGTATTTTCTGAATTTAAATAAATTTCAATTATATCTTTTGTATCATGCATGATACGTATCACAGATGATACATCTTAAAGTTTAAAATTCGTTTTGTATCAATTTTTGATACAAATCATTTTTGATACATTTTAGTTTTTCAATGTAGGGTGTAACAATTATGTTACGTAACAAAAATGTTACACTCGCAAAAAAAGACATAGCGATTCGTTTTCGCTATGTCTTTTCTAATGATTGTTATTCTTGCATCATCCCTGCTTGGAGTTGATACATCTTATAATAGAGGCCTTCTTTTTCTAAGAGCTCTTTGTGCGTTCCGCTCTCTACGATTTCTCCTTTATCAAGCACAAAGATTTGGTTAGCATCTTGAATGGTTGATAATCGGTGCGCAATTGCTAAAGTGGTTCGTCCGTTTCTCATCTTCTTAAGAGACGTTTGAATCACTTCCTCGGTTTGCGAATCGATATTGGCAGTTGCTTCATCTAGAATCAGGATTTTCGGATTGGCTGCAATCGTTCGTGCAAAGGCGATTAATTGTCGCTCGCCGCTAGAGAACGTTGAGCCTTTTTCAGAGACTTTATGGTCATATCCTTGTGGAAGTTGTTCGATAAAATGATGAGCATCGACAAATTCGCTCGCCTGCTTCACTTCTTCGTCTGTGATATCTTGGTACATACGAATATTAGAAGCGACCGTTCCATGGAATCAGAATGGATCTTGAAGCACGAGTCCGATTTTATCGCGAAGCACTTCTTTTGAATAGTGTTGAATTGGAAGTTCATCAATCAAGATTTCCCCTTCTTTAAAATCATAGAATCGTAGAAGAGATTCATGATAGAAGATTTCCCTGACCCGGTTGAACCGACAAAGGCAACGGTCTCTCCTGGATTCACCACAAAGTTAATGTTCTTTAGTACATTTCGTTTGCCGTCATAAGAGAAAGTGACATTTCTAAATTCAATCTTCCCGTCTTTAATCTCAGTAACCTTCCCAAGTTGTTCAGGTTCATAATCGGTATTATCGATGACTTCAAAGACACGCGTTGCTGCAATCATCGATGTTTGAATAATCGAGAAGTTTTGCGTCACATCAATTAATGGATTAAATAACTGATTCGAGAAATTGAATAAAGGCGTACATCACCCTGCTGTCTACTCCAGCGACTTCCCAAGTAAGGCCAAAGTATAAAATAATGACTGCATAGGCAATGCTTGAGGAGGACATTGCTGGGAAGGAACAAACTGTTCACGTTAATCCAACGGTTCGTAAATTGTTTATGCTCTCGTTACCTTGAGTCTGAATTCCTCT
>BNJU01001113.1_pt1 | contig 26232 bp, 20 predicted proteins | sample 8539281 | NCBI WGS metagenome assembly BNJU01 (sample SAMD00202456, study PRJDB9452) | human saliva metagenome | isolation source: human saliva | place: Japan
GCGGCGACCAGTCACATTTAATTTCACTATTGCAAGCTTATTTTTTTCTTAATCATCATTTATTTATGCAGCGGCACCTATTACCTTGCTGCCGCCAAAGGAGAATATATGAAACCTATAAAAGATATAAAAACAATTTGTAACTTAGGTTGCGGTACTATGGGGTTCGGTACGGCTATAGCCTTTGCCAATGCCGGTTATGAAGTAAACATGTTCGGCCGTAGAAATGCCAGTATTGACCGTGCGATGAAAAATATTCGCTTTACCTTGGATATTATGATGAAAAACAAGCTACTGACCGCTGAGGACTCAGAAGGAGTCGTAAATCGTATTCACGGCGTAACTACCCTGAAAGCGGCAGCCCGAAATGCGGATTTCGTCATTGAATCCGTAGCTGAAGAATTAACGGTAAAGCAACAGGTCTACCAAGAAATGGAAAAATATATAGACAAAGATGTCATCTTTGCCACCGATTCATCAGGACTCAGTCCTACGCAAATCGCCTCCGTTTTAAAACATCCCGAACGTTTCGTAGTAGCTCACTTTTTGGAATCCGCCACACTTAATTCCCTTGGTTGAAGTCGTCCCCGGCGAAAAAACAGTCACAAAGAAGTCGTTGATATTACGTGGACATTAATGGAAAAGATTGGCAAAAAACCGGTCGCTCTTTTAAAAGAAGCACCCGGTTTTGTCGGCAACCGCCTACAGTTCGCACTCTTACGAGAAGCCCTTCATTGCGTACAGGAAGGAATTGCTACAGCCGAAGCGGTCGATACAATTTGTAAATACAGCATCGGACGCCGCCTTTCCGTCACCGGTCCCTTGGAAACGGCAGATTTGGGCGGACTGGACATTTTTTACAATATATCCGCTTATTTAAACGCCGATTTAGCCGATGATAAAGCGGGCTCCTCAGTTATGAAAAAATGTGTAGACGAGGGAAAACTCGGTGCTAAAACAGGTACAGGTCTTTATCAATGGCACCCTGACGAATTAAACGCCATAAAAGAGCGCCGTGAAGAAATTCTTATCGAATGGCTGCAAAAAGATAATCACGGGAAAAAATTTTAATCTTTAGCAAGCACAACAAAAAGCACTTATCCGAGGATAAGTGCTTTTTCATGTCATTATTGATTGTCTTCAACTAAATTGTTTTTCCAATTACTCCGAATACGGTTATCCGACACAATGTCTTTTGCCAAATCAGCCACGGCCGCATAGTTAGCTCTTACACCTGCATCCGTATTCTTATATTTTGCTGCATTTTCCGCTTTCACGCCGATACTCTTAGCTTCCGATGCGGCATCAATGTTAGCGCCCAAGAAAACAAATTCCCAACCGTCTTTTTCCTGTTTATCCGAAATCATACGCTTAATGGTATCCCTCGTATATTCCTTACTATCGTTTTCCTGACCGTCCGTAATAATAACGAAAAGAACCTTATTATTCTTTTCGTTAATGCCGTCATACTTTTCTACCTTCGTAATAGTCGTACCGATAGCATCCATCAGGGCTGTCATACCGCCGGGAGTATATTCCTTATCAGTCATTTCCCGAACATTTCCCAAGCGTTCACGATCATAAATAGTTTTCGCATTATCACTGAAAACAACAGCGGTTACATTAGCATCTACATCATCTTTTTTCTGCTTGGAAATCATGGAATTGAAGCCGCCGATAGTATCATCTTCCAATCCGCTCATGGAACCGCTCTGATCGATGACCATAACAAGTTCCAAATGATTGGGCCGTTCTTTTTTATCCGTCGTGCCTTTATTATCGGACGAAGAAGTGTTGCCCGTAGCGGAAGTACTACCGATATCCTTGGCCGAAGCACCGCCCTTAACCATATTAAAGAAGTTGCGACACCCAATCAGACCCGCTTCCCTTCAATGAATTCCCGGCAATACCGCTTGACCCGTACTGTGAAAGAACCGTATCTGAAAGAGTTCCGGTGGCTCCTACGACGCTGAAAGACGCCATATACATGGTTGCAACCAAGGTTGCAAATGCAGTTTTTAATTTCATACTGAATCTCCTTTCATCGATAAACTCGATTACACGGATTATTATATCAGAAAACTGAATTTCTTTCTATAGTTTTCTAAAACTATTTTACACAATTAAGTTTTCTTTTCATCACAATCTTTTATAAAAGTTTACTTCTCCGATTTTTCGTCCTTTGAAATGTCTTTTTTTTCGTCATCACCTTCATTGCGGTTTACTTCTTCTTTAAATTCACGCATGCTTGTTCCCAAAGCCTTACCGATGCCTGCAAGACGACTACCTCCGAAAAGTACGATAACAATGATTAATATAACTACCAATTCCTGTACGCCTAAATGCATGTGTTGTCACAATCCTTCCGCTGATGTTAATAAAACTTTTGAAACTTCTTTATTATACCATGAAACGCGGTCACAAAAAAAAGATTATTATGCGCTTTATCTGTCTTTACCGCTTCCATTATGGTAGTATTATAACAAGATATGTCGAAGGAGGCAGATTATGTTAAAAATCGGCTTGGCACAACTATTGGTAGAACCCGGAAACGCAAGGGAAAATGTAACCCGCATGAAAGAATATATTCGAGAAGCAGTCACTAAAAATTGCGATCTTATCATTTTTCCCGAATTGTGTATACCGGGATATTTCATCGGCGATAACTGGGATCAGTCCGATTATATGAATGAATGTATCAGTCTGGGCGAAGAAATCCGCACCTTATCGGAGAATATTACCGTCATATTCGGTAATGTCGCATTGGAAAAGGGAAAGATCAATCCTGACGGCCGCATACGAAAATATAATGCCATGTTTATTGCTCAAAACGGTAAATTCATTGCTCCCGGACGGTCTCCTTATCCTTTTTATATAAAAACCCTCCTACCCGACTACAGAGAGTTTGATGATCTTCGCTATTTTACCTCTCTTACCGAGGTGGCTACGGAACGCCACGCTTTTCCGGAAGACTTTCTGTCACCGCTTCATCTGACTTTTAAAAACGGCGATGAGTTAATCATAGGTCCCTTAATCTGTGAAGACAGCTGGGATGAGAACTATGCCGTAAAACCCATGTCTTATCTGAACGATTCATATGACATAGACTTGTATGTAAATATTTCCAATTCCCCCTTTACCTTAGGAAAGCCGGAACGACGCCATCGCCTCTTCGGTCATTCGTTAAACCGCTTCAAAAAACCGGCTGTTTATGTAAACTGTACAGGTGTCCAAAATAACGGGAAAAATATTTATACCTTCGACGGATCGGCCACAGCCTATAATAACGACGGCTCTCTTTTTTATGAAGGCATTCCCTATACAAATGAGTTGGCTGTCTTGACCTTCGATCCCGATACTCGCTCCTTTACAGGCATGAAATCTGTATCTTCGCAGCGTTCTGAAACAGCTTCTATCTATGAAGCCCTGCATTACGGGATTCAAAAATTCACGGAACAAGCCGGTATTCGCAAGGTCGTCATCGGCGTGTCCGGCGGTATCGATTCAGCGGTAAACGCCGCTCTTTACGCAACAGTCTTTAAACCTGAAGACATGCTGCTCGTCAATATGCCGAGTACATATAATTCGCAAATGACAAAAAGTCTTGCTGAAGAATCGGCTAAAAATATCGGCTGTACTTATGCGGTCATTCCTGTCCAGGATAGTCTGGAACTTACGAGAAAGCAATTTTTACAAATGAATCTTACACGTAACGGCGAGGTATTGTCACCTCTTACACTTACGCCTTTTATGGAAGAAAATGTTCAGGCTCGTGATCGATCTTCGCGTATTTTAGCAGCAGCCGCCGCTGCCTTTGGCGGAGCATTTACTTGTAACGCCAATAAGGCTGAAATGACTGTCGGTTATGCCACCTTATACGGAGACGGGGCCGGCTTTTTAGCCGCTACAGCCGATTTATGGAAACACCAGGTATACGACTTGGCACACTATCTTAATACTGAAGTCTTTGGCCGTGAAGTAGTACCCCAAGGCAGTATCGACATTATTCCCAGTGCTGAATTATCGGCCGCTCAGGATATTACAAAAGGCCAGGGTGATCCGCTTATCTATCCCTATCATGACTATCTCTTCTCCTCCTTTGTCGAACGTTGGCAAAGAGCCACACCCGAAACGATTTTGCGTTGGTATGACGAAGGGACTCTGGAAGAAAACCTGCATACGCCCTTATGTATTACCGACATCTTTCCGGGTCCGTCCCGAATTCATTGCCGACTTGGAACGTTGGTGGAACCTTTTTTCCGGCTTTGCTGTCGCCAAGAGAATTCAGTCACCGCCCATGTTGGCAATCAGTCGAAGAGCTTTCGGCAATGACCTTAGGGAATCACAAATACGACCGTACTACACGCAAGAGTATGAACGCTTAAAAAAGAAGCTACTTCAATAACTAAAAGATGAAGACCGGCCCTTTATAATAAAGGACCGGTCTTCTCTTCAAGCAAAAAACAGGTACTTCCTTTGGGAAGTACCTGTTTTTTTAGACCTTTATTCGTGTAAACGAGTAATCTGACCTTCTTCACGTATCTTTTTATCGCCACCTATACTTTCAATAATAATGAAGAGCATGGGTATGATAAACACACCTAAAATGGTCGCAACGGATGTCCCGAAAACGACCGTAATCCCCATGGTAACACGAGATGCCGCTCCGGCCCCGCTGGCAATAGCCAAAGGTATACAACCCATGACAAAGGCTAGAGATGTCATAACGATAGGACGAAGTCGAATCTTCGCTGCTTCAATAGCTGCTGAAACTACATCCATCCCTCTTTCATCAACACGCACCTTTGCGTATTCAATAATGAGGATAGCATTCTTAGCCGCCAAACCGATAACTGCCAAAATACCGATTTGGAAATAAATATTGTTCGTCTGATTCAGTAAGTATACAAATAAAGAAGCTCCGAACAATCCCGTAGGCACACTGAAAAGCACGGCAAACGGAACTTTCCAACTTTCATATAAGGCCGCCAAAACCAGGAATACAAAGAGTAATGCCAACGCGAAGATATACAGGGTCTTGCTGCCTGCAGCTACTTCTTCACGACTCATACCCGCCCATTCATACGTATAGCCTTCAGGAAGCGTCGTATCCGCCGTTTCTTGAAGGGCTTTTAAGGCATCACCCGAGCTTGCGCCCTGTGCCGGCGAACCGGTAATCGTAATAGCCGGATAATCATTAAATCTGGTAATCATCGGTGCCGTACCCGTCATTTTGGGACGAACGAAGTTATCTACAGAAATCAACTGACCGTCCGAGTTCCGTACGTAAATATGGCGATTGTCTTGAATCTTTTCTCTAAATTCGGGTGCTGCTTGAAGTACGACCTTAAAGTTACGTCCAAAAGTTGTAAAATCATTAACCTGGTACGACCCGTAATATGCCTGTAAGACGGCATACAGATCCGTTAAAGCCACTTTTTGTCGAGCTACCTGTTCTCTGTCAATATCCAACTGATACGTAGGCGTATCATTGGAGAATGAAGTGCGAATCGAACCGATCTCCGGGTGTTTGCTTGCCGCAGCGATAAACTTTTTCGCTACATCCGCCAATTCGGCCGTAGTGTGACCGCCACGGTCTTCAATTTCAATGGTAAAGCCCGAACTTGTGCCCATGCCGTCAATAGGCGGCGGATTAATGGCTATAACAGTAGCTTGGGGAATGGCATTACCGAATCCCATAGCCTTGCCAACCAATGTATCGATAGATAAATCCTTGGTCTTTCGTTCGCTCCAATCATCCATAGTGACAAAGACGACGGCCGCATTCGACTTTTGGCCGCCTGCCAACATGCCGAAGCCTACAATTTCTATGGCGTCCTTAACACCCGGCTGCTGTTGCAACCACGTGCCTACCTTACGAGCTACCTTTTCCGTTTCCGTCTGAGATGTACCTTCGGGAAGTGTAATATCGACCATGGCAAACCCGTTATCCTCCGACGGAACAAAGCCGGTGGGTATACGCGTAAACAAAAGACCTGTTACGGCACTGATAATGACAAGAAAAGCCACTACCCACTTTAAATGAAGTTGCAAGTGAGCCAGCCTCTTGCCGTACCAGTTAATAAACTTATCAAAATACTCATTGAATTTCTCAAAAAATGCCTCAATTCCCTTTGCCGATTCCGTAGGTTTGTGAACCTTAAGCATGGTGGCACAAAGTGCCGGCGTTAACGTCAGTGCGACGAAAGCTGAAATAGCGACGGAGATAGCAATAGTCAGAGCAAATTGACGGTACAGAATACCGCTCATACCGCTCAAGAAGGATACGGGGACAAATACGGCCGCTAACACGCAGGCAACCCCGATAACCGGGTTTTGTACGTTTTCCATGGCAATAATTGTCGCCTCTTTAGGCTTCTTATTATTATATTTAATTTCATATTCAACAGCTTCGATAACGACGATAGCATCATCGACAAGAAGCCCGATTGCCAATACCATAGCAAAAAGAGTTAACGTATTAATCGTAAAATCCAGTACCTGGAAGAGCGCAAAAGTACCGAGCAAAGATACGGGAACGGCAATCAAAGGAATCAAAGTCGACCGTCCGCTTTGCAAGAAAAGATACACAATTAAAGCTACAAGCAATAACGCTTCAATAAAGGTTTCAATAACTTCCTTAATGGATTCACGAACAAAGTTCGTACTGTCATAAATAATCTTGTATTCCATATCACTGGGGAAGTTTTTCTTAGCTTCTTCCAAGGCTTTTCTGACTCCGGAAACAGCCTGCATAGCATTAGCTCCTGCCGACAAGCTGACCATAAATGTCGCACTGGGGATTGCCCTTATATAAACCGAATACATCATAACTCTTCGATCCCAATTCCACTTTGGCAATATCTTTAACGCGAACCGTACTGCCGTCCTTATTGGTTCGAATAATTACATTTCCGAACTCATCGGCCGTAGACAAACGGCCGTTAGCACGCAAAGTGTACTGATAAGCCTGATCTGTCGGAGACGGCTGAGCACCGATAGTACCGACAGCAGCCTGCGAATTTTGCGTACGAATAGCCGTAATGACATCCGTCGGTGTAACTTGCAAAACACTCATTTTTAAAGGATCGAGCCAAATACGCATAGCGTAATCGGCTCCGAACGGGAATTGAGGCATTTTTGAGAAATTCAATGAGTATTTTGATAAGTTTATTAACTGGTACGGCAAGAGGCTGGCTCACTTGCAACTTCATTTAAAGTGGGTAGTGGCTTTTCTTGTCATTATCAGTGCCGTAACAGGTCTTTTGTTTACGCGTATACCCACCGGCTTTGTTCCGTCGGAGGATAACGGGTTTGCCATGGTCGATATTACACTTCCCGAAGGTACATCTCAGACGGAAACGGAAAAGGTAGCTCGTAAGGTAGGCACGTGGTTGCAACAGCAGCCGGGTGTTAAGGACGCCATGGAAATTGTAGGCTTCGGCATTTTGGCAGGCGGCCAAAAGTCGAATGCGGCCCTCGTCTTTGTCACTATGGATGATTGGAGCGAACGAAAGACCAAGGATTTATCTATCGATACATTGGTTGGCAAGGCTATGGGATTCGGTAATGCCATTCCCCAAGCCACTGTTATAGCCATTAATCCGCCGCCTATTGACGGCATGGGCACAAGTTCGGGCTTTACCATTGAAATTGAAGACCGTGGCGGTCACACTACGGCCGAATTGGCGGATGTAGCGAAAACGTTTATCGCTGCGGCAAGAAAACACCCGGAGATCGGTTCGATTCGCACTTCATTCTCCAATGATACGCCTACGTATCAGTTGGATATTGACAGAGAACAGGTAGCTCGACAAAAAGTGGCTTTAACGGATCTGTATGCCGTCTTACAGGCGTATTACGGGTCGTACCAGGTCAATGATTTTACGACTTTTGGACGTAACTTTAAGGTCGTACTTCAAGCAGCACCCGAATTTAGAGAAAAGATTCAAGACAATCGACATATTTACGTACGGAACTCGGACGGTCAGTTGATTTCTGTAGATAACTTCGTTCGTCCCAAAATGACGGGTACGGCACCGATGATTACCAGATTTAATGATTATCCGGCTATTACGATTACCGGTTCGCCGGCACAGGGCGCAAGCTCGGGTGATGCCTTAAAAGCCCTGATGGAAACGGCGGGTACGACGCTTCCTGAAGGCTATACGTATGAATGGGCGGGTATGAGTCGTGAAGAAGTAGCTGCAGGCAGCAAGACCCTGTATATCTTCGCGTTGGCATTACTCTTTGTATTCCTGGTTTTGGCGGCCTTATATGAAAGCTGGAAAGTTCCGTTTGCCGTGCTTTTCAGTGTGCCTACAGGGATTGTTCGGAGCTTCTTTATTTGTATACTTACTGAATCAGACGAACAATATTTATTTCCAAATCGGTATTTTTAGCAGTTATCGGTTTGGCGGCTAAGAATGCTATCCTCATTATTGAATACGCAAAGGTGCGTGTTGATGAAAGAGGATGGATGTAGTTTCAGCAGCTATTGAAGCGGCCAAGATTCGACTTCGTCCCTATTGTTATGACATCTCTAGCCTTTGTCATGGGTTGTATACCTTTGGCTATTGCCAGCGGGGCCGGAGCGGCATCTCGTGTTACCATGGGGATTACGGTCGTTTTCGGGACATCCGTTGCGACCATTTTAGGTGTGTTTATCATACCCATGCTTTTCATTATTATTGAAAGTATAGGTGGCGATAAAAAGATACGTGAAGAAGGTCAGATTACTCGTTTACACGAATAAAGGTCTAAAAAACAGGTGCTTCCTTTGGGAAGTACCTGTTTTTGGCCTGAAGAGAATACCGACTCTTTATTTATTATGAAGAGCCGGTATTCATCATTCAGTTATTGAAGGAGCTTCTTTTTTAATCGTTCATATTCTTGCGTATAGTACGGTCGTATTTGTGATTCTCTAAGGTCATTACCGAAAGCCCTTCGACTGATTGCCAACATGGGCGGTGACTGAATTCTCTTGGCGACAGCAAAGCCGGAAAAAAGGTTCCACCAACGTTCCAAGTCGGCAATGAATTCGGACGGACCGGGGAAAATGTCGGTAATACATAAGGGCGTATGCAGGTTTTCTTCCAGAGTCCCTTCGTCATACCAACGCAAAATCGTTTCGGGTGTGGCTCTTTGCCAACGTTCGACAAAGGAGGAGAAGAGATAGTCGTGATAGGGATAGATAAGCGGATCACCCTGGCCTTTTGTAATATCCTGAGAAGCCGATAATTCAGCACTGGGAATAATGTCGATACTGCCTTGGGGTACTACTTCACGACCAAAGACTTCAGTATTAAGATAGTGTGCCAAGTCGTATACCTGGTGTTTCCATAAATCGGCTGTAGCGGCTAAAAAGCCGGCCCCGTCTCCATATAAGGTGGCATAACCGACAGTCATTTCAGCCTTATTGGCGTTACAAGTAAAGGCTCCGCCAAAGGCAGCGGCAGTGGCCGCTAAAATACGCGAAGATCGATCACGAGCCTGTACGTTTTCTTCCATAAAAGGTGTAAGTGTAAGAGGCGACAATACCTCGCCGTTACGGGTAAGATTCATTTGTAAAAATTGATTTCTCGTAAGTTCCAGGCTGTCTTGGACAGGAATGACCGCATAAGTACAGCCGATATTTTTAGCCGATTCTTCAGCAAGACTTTTGGTCATTTGCGAATTATACGTACTTGGCATATTGACGAGCAGCATGTCTTCAGGTTTAAATACCGTTGCGTAAAGAGCTGCGTTTACCGCTGAATCGATACCGCCGGACACGCCGATGATGACCCTGCGGATACCGGCCTGTTCCGTAAACTTCTGAATCCCGTAATGCAGGGCTTCATAGATAGAAGCGGTTTCAGAACGCTGCGAAGATACAGATTTCGTGCCTGTAAAGGAATGGGTATCGGGATCGAAGGTCAAGACGACCAATTCATTTGTATAGGGAATACCTTCATAAAAAAGAGAACCGTCGTTATTATAGGCTGTAGCCGATCCGTCGAAGGTATAAATATTTTTCCCGTTATTTTGGACACCTGTACAGTTTACATAAACAGCCGGCTTTTTGAAGCGGTTTAACGAATGACCGAATAGGCGATGGCGCCGTTCCGGTTTCCCTAAGGTAAAGGGAGAATTGGAGATATTTACATACAAATCTATATCATATGAATCGTTCAGATAAGACATGGGCTTTACGGCATAGTTTTCATCCCAACTGTCTTCACAGATTAAGGGACCTATAAGTAACTCATCGCCGTTTTTAAAAGTCAGATGAAGCGGTGACAGAAAGTCTTCCGGAAAAGCGTGGCGTTCTGCAGCCACCTCGGTGAGAGAGGTAAAATAGCGAAGATCATCGAACTCTCTGTAGTCGGGCAGGAGGGTTTTTATATAAAAGGGATAAGGAGAACGCCCGGGGGCAATGAATTTACCGTTTTGAGCAATAAACATGGCATTATATTTTCGTATGCGGCCATCAGGATTGATTTTTCCCTTTTCCAACGCGACATTACCGAATATGACGGTAATATTCTCCGATAAGGCTCGGATTTCTTCGCCCAGACTGATACATTCATTCATATAGTCGGTCTGATCCCAGTTATCGCCGATGAAATATCCCGGTATACACAATTCGGGAAAAATGATAAGATCGCAATTTTTAGTGATTGCTTCTTGAATATATTCTTTCATGCGAGTTACATTTCCCCTTGCATTTCCGGGCTCTACCAATAGTTGTGCCAAGCCGATTTTTAACATAGTCTGCCTCCTTCGACATATCTTGTTATAATACTACCATAATGAAAGCGGTAAAGACAGACAAGGTGCATAATTAATCTTTTTTGTGTGACCGTGTTTCATGGTATAATAAAGCAGTTTCAAAAAGGTTTATTAATATTAGCGGAAGGATTGTGACAACACATGCATTTAGGCGTACAGGAATTGGTAGTCATATTAATCATTGTTATCGTGCTTTTCGGAGGTAGTCGTCTTGCAGGTATCGGTAAGGCTTTGGGAACAAGTATGCGTGAATTTAAAGAAGAAGTAAATCGTAGTGAAGGTGATGACGAGAAAAAGGGTATTTCGAAGGAAGAAAAATCGGAGAAATAAACCTGTATAAAAGATTGTGATGAAAAGAAAACTTAATTGTTTAAAATAGTTTTATAAAACTATAGAAAGAGATTCAGTTTTCTGATATAATAATCCGTGTAATCGAGTTTATCGATGAAAGGAGATTCAGTATGAAATTTAAAACTGCATTTGCAACCTTGATTGCAACCATGTATATGGCGTCTTTCGGCGTCGTAGGAGCGACCGGAACACTTTCCGATACGGTTCTTTCACAGTACGGGGCAAGCGGTATTGCCGGGAATTCATTGAAAGGAAGCAGCTCTGATTGGGTGTCTCAACTTCTTAATATGGTTAAGGGCGGTGCTTCGGCCAAGGATATCGGCAGTACCTCCGCTACGGACAAGACTTCTTCGGCTTCCGATAATAAGGGGATGACGGATAAAAAAGAACGGCCCAATCATTTGGAATTGGTCATGGTCATCGATCAGAGCGGTTCCATGAGCGGATTGGAAGACGATACTATCGGCGGCTTCAATTCCATGATTTCCAAACAGAAAAAAGATGATGTAGATGCTAACGTAACGGCCGTTGTTTTCAGCGATAATGCGAAGACTATTTATGATCGTGAACGCTTGGGAAATGTCCGGGAAATGACCGATAAGGAATATACTCCCGGCGGTATGACAGCTCTGATGGATGCTATCGGTACGACTATTACGAAGGTCGAAAAGTATGATGGCATTAACGAAAAGAATAACAAGGTTCTTTTCGTTATTATTACGGACGGTCAGGAAAACGATAGTAAGGAATATACGAAAGATACAATTAAACGTATGATTTCAGATAAACAGGAAAGAGACGGTTGGGAATTCGTTTTCTTGGGCGCTAACATTGATGCCGCATCGGAAGCTAAGAGCATTGGCGTGAAAGCGGAAAATGCAGCAAAATATAAGAATACGGATGCAGGTGTAAGAGCTAACTATGTAGCTGTGGCTGATTTGGCAAAAGACATTGTGTCGGACAATCGTATTCGGAGCAACTGGAAGAACAATTTAGTTGAAGACAATCAATAATGACATGAGAAAAGCGCTTATCCGAGGATAAGCGCTTTTTGTTGTATTTTTATCTCGACGGTTGGTATTCGATAAAGGTCTATTAATTAATTGGTTGCTTTTACATGAACTCGGTATTCTTATTTAACATAGGTGCTATTAGTGCTATGGTGTAGATACTGAATAAAAAAATAGATGTATACAAGACTGAAGCAAGCTTTTATATAAACAGTCAAATATAAGAAGCAAATAATTACTGTATTGCTAGTGGTTCCTACAGCGCGATTAAGCCTTCCATATTTCAAATTCACTTCAGTGCATAAAAGGTATTATATATTCTTAGATATAATAGTGTATAATTAAATCAGTACATTTAATGTATTGATAATCCACTGGGCTTGAGTTTATTTATAGATGCAGAATAAAAATCCATAGTAATAAATATATTTCTATAATATTTTGAATGAAAAGAAAAAGTAGGAGAAAAATTCTTATGAATATGGATCATTTTCGTTTATTTTATCGAAAACAGTTAAAAATAATAGTCTTACTGTAGCGGCTCAAAAACTATACATTAACCAATCTACTATAAGTAAAGCAATCCGAACATTGGAAAAAGAGTATGATACTGAACTTATTGACAGAACAGCAAAACGATTTAAATTAACTTCTGCCGGCGAAGTTTTTTTATCATAGTGCAGTAAAAATTGTATCTAACTATAAAGCAGAAAAAGATTTACTTTCTGTTCAATTGAAGAGTAGAAGAGGGACGTTAACTTTAGGAATTCCACCTGTCACTGGAACCGTTGTTCACTATATTATTAGTGAATATTGTAGAAAATATCCGGAGATTCAAGTGCGGTTTTTGGAATTGGGAGCCAATAAAATTTATTCATTGGCTAAATCAGGAGCTATTGATATCGGAATTTTGATTCAACCCTTTGAAGATTCAGATTTTTTTCAAATTCCTTTTCTATATTCGTGTTTGGTTTGCGTTGCCTCGGCAAAACATCCTCGTATTCGAAATAAAACCCGCGTTACTTTAAGGGAGTTAGAAGATGAAACTATCTGTTTGTTGGATAAGACTTTCATGCTTCATGATATGGTTATTGATATGTATAAACAAGCTGGTATTATGCCACAAATTGTTTTTGAAAGTATCCAGTGGGATTTATTAATAGAAAATACAGCTCACAGTGACAACATTACTTTTTACCGAAACCTATTATAGAGAAATTTAAGCGTGATGATATTATTTCTCCTCTTTTAGAGGAACCTTATCAGCAATGGATTCCTACTGCGGTATATCATAAGGAAAAAGTTTTTATCTGAACCGATAAAATTATTTTTTTAGATTTATTACAGCAGGAAAAACTATCTGTAGTAAGATAAATAATAGTGATATAGAAATATTTTTTTATAATGGAATAGTCATGGCGTAAGAGAATTCCATATGAATTTATTTCATGTTCATGGTGAATAATATCCCTTTTACTTAAGTGCGATATGAGTGATATCCTATATGTATATGAGATATCCTGTAATCGAAAAGAGCAATTAGAATACTATATCGTGGGAAAAGTGATTTTATTTGCTCTTTTAACGAAGAAAGTGAATTTCATAACAAAAGAGGGTGTAGAAAGGAAGGTTATGGTTTATGGATTTTAATGTAGTAATTATTGTACTTAGCTTGATTGGGTTAATAGCTTTTGCGTATAGGGGCTTTTCAGTTATTATGATGGCACCTATTATGGCTATTGCAGCTGCAGCATTGTCGGGCTTGGATATCATGCCGTCTTATACTGAGTTATTTATGGGGAAAGCTGTCACATACATCAAAGCATTTTTCCCCGTCTTTATTCTCGGTGCAATTTTTGGGAAAGTAATGGAAGAAACCGGCCTTGCTCGTAGTATTGCACGGGCTATTATTAATGGGTTGGGAAAGGAACCGTTGAAGGCCGTGATATCTGTAGTTATTGCGGCATCTGTTTTAACTTATGGTGGCGTTAGCCTGTTTGTCGTTGTATTTGCCGTTTATCCTTTTGCGGCAGCACTCTTTAAGGAAGCCAATTATCCGAAGCGATTTGTGGCGCCTGTAATTGCATTAGGTGCTTTTACTGCTACGATGGACTGCCTACCCGGAACTCCGCAGATTCAAAATATTATTCCTACCACTTATTTTGGAACAAACTTATATGCCGCTCCTTTGGCCGGAATTATCGGAGCTATTATAATCTATGGCGGCGGTATTTTTTATTTGACTCATCGGTTGCGTCATGCTGTTGCTAATGGAGAAGGATACGGTAATCATAAGATTAATGAACCTGAACATAATGAAGATATGACTTATGTAAATTGGAAACTGGCCGTTATTCCTTTATTAGCTGTTTTGATTATTAACTTTGTTATAACTGAATGTGTTGTTTGGGATCCCGACATCCTGACTCCGTTCCAGCAAATGAAGGGAGTACCTTTAGTTGCAGCCAAATTAAAAAATGTAGTTAGTATTTGGGCTCTTATTATTTCTCTCGTTGTCGGTATTGTATTGGCTCTTATTGTAGGTAAGCGAGAAATCAAGAGTGTAGACGGATTGACAAAAATCTTAAATGCCGGTGCAATTGGTTCCTTACTTGCTATTATGAATACGGCATCTGAAGTCGGTTATGGTAATGTCATCTCACAATTACCGGGATTTGCAGATGTCGCACATTTCTTAATTAATATACATATCGGTGGTACGCCGCTTGTATCCGAAGCTATTAGTGTAACCGTATTAGCCGGTATTACTGGATCGGCATCTGGTGGTATGTCAATTGCATTGGAGTTGATGTCTCAAGACTGGTTAACTTGGGCACAGTCTATCGGTATGGGTCCGGAAATACTTCACCGTGTAGCGTCTATGGCTTCCGGAGGATTGGATACGTTGCCTCATAACGGAGCTGTTATTACTCTGCTGGCAGTATGCGGGTTATCTCATCGTGAATCATATAAAGATATATTTGCAATTACATTGATGAAGACCTTTGCTGTTTTTGTTATTATTCTCATTTACTCTGTAACTGGATTACACTAGATTCATATATAAGGAGATGTAAGCTATGGCAAATTTTGTAACAGCGGAAGAAGCCGTAAGTAAAATTGCTGACGGTGCAGTCATTGCGACAAGTGGTTTTGTCGGGGCTATTGTGGCAGAACATGTATTAAAAGCATTGCAAAAATCATTCCTTGAAAAAGGGACTCCTCGTGATTTAACTGTTGTTTTTGCAGCCGGACAGGGAGATGGAAAAGAAGGCGGTTTGAATCATTTCGGTGAAGAAGGTCTTTTGCGTTGCATTATAGGAGGCCACTATAATCTTAGTCCTCGAGTAGGGAAATTGGCCATGGAAAATAAGATTGAAGCATATAATTTCCCTCAAGGTACTATGTCTCAGTGGTTCCGTGATATTGCTGGAAGACGTCCGGGAACAATTACCAAAGTAGGGCTAGATACTTTTGTGGATCCTAGAATAGAAGGCGGTCGTCTGAATGAAAAGAGTCCTGCCGGTCGTGTTGAAGTTATCAATTTAAACGGAGAAGAGTGGCTTTGGTATAAGCCTTGCAAACTGGATGTTGCCATTATTCGAGGGACAACTGCTGATGAAGATGGTAATATTTTAATGAATGAAGAAATCGGTACGGGTGAGGCATTAGCTATTGCTCAAGCAGTGCGTGCTTGCGGCGGTATCGTTATTGTTCAGGTTAAAAAGATAGCAAAGCGTGAAACCTTAGATCCTAAGGATGTAAAAATTCCGGGAGTATTGGTTGATTATGTTGTTAAAAGTCCTGCTGAAGATCATTTAATGACTTGGGACTATGAGTTTAATCCTGCATTTAACGGCGATTTGAGGGTGCCGCTCGGTTCACTGGAACCGTTAGCACTTAATAACCGTAAAATTATTGCCAGAAGATGTGCCATGGAGCTTACCCCGGATGCCGTTGTCAATCTTGGAATCGGAATGCCCGAAGGGGTAGCGGCAATCGCTGCGGAAGAGGGAATTGACAGCATGGTGCTTACCACGGAAGCCGGTACTATTGGAGGGGTTCCTGCTGGCGGTACCAGCTTTGGTGCTTCGACTAATGCACAGGCCATTCTCGATCAACCGTACCAATTTGATTTCTATGACGGTGGAGGAATTGATTTGGCTATTCTTGGCCTGGCAGAAGCCGATCAACAAGGTAATATTAATGTTAGCAAGTTTAACGGGCGTGTTGCAGGTTGTGGCGGCTTTATTAATATCACACAAAATGCAAAGAAACTCATTTATTGTGGGACTTTCACGGCCGGAGGGTTAAAAGAGGAAGTACGTGACGGTAAACTGGTAATTACTTCCGAAGGAAGTAGTAAAAAGTTTACTGAGCATGTAGAACAAATTACTTTTTCGGGACTATATGCAACGCAAGTTGGTCAGCCTGTTTTATATGTTACGGAGCGTGCCGTTTTCCGCTTGACAGCCGAAGGATTGGAATTGATTGAAGTGGCTCCGGGTATTGATATTGAAAAAGATGTATTGGCGTATATGGATTTCAAACCTATTATCAAAGATGTAAAGATAATGGATGAACGTATATTTAAAGAAAGCCCTATGGGACTTACGGTTTAATGAAAGGATTTGATACTTGTGGCACGTAATATAGCATATGATGATATTAAAATTGGTGATAAAGCATCTATTTCTAAAACTATTACGGAACATGATGTTTATACGTATGCGGGCGTTACAGGTGATTTTAACCCTGTACATGTAAATAGTGAGTTTGCTAAGACGAGCATGTTTAAGGAACGAATTGCACATGGTATGATTTCGGCGGGCCTTATTTCTGCTGTTTTAGGAACGGAATTGCCGGGAATTAACACCATTTATATGGGACAAGAGTTGAAGTTTTTTAGCTCCTGTAAAATTTAACGATACGTTAACTGCAGAAGTAGAATGTATTGAAAAATGATGAAAAGCATCGGCTTGTTTTTAGAACGACAGTTACCAATCAAGATGGAACTATTGTCACAGACGGGCAAGCTAAAGTTATGAAAAAATAAAAAGTTTTATAGTAATGTTGAAGCCAATATTAATAAGTATTGGCTTCAACATTTTTGTTTCAGTACGTAAATGGGTTTTGTTTTTTTAGATAATACTGAGAAATCACACCTATACATCTTTTTTTAACGGGGGTGACAGAAAAAGAGCGAAAGTACTACTAAAGTGAGAAATCGCCGTGTGGATATGACGAGATTATGAATGATTTCCAATAGGTCTTATTAAGGATATATACATAAAACTTTTTATGAGATTAAAGACTTGAGATAATAAGTTTATAGTTCTTAGGGCATTTGTCAAGCTAGAGCTGATACCCTATTATTGCGCAAAAAAATGACACCAAACTTGGTTGTGTTCGGTGTCAAAATATTGAGGATGATTTATGGAATAGAGAGAAAGTAATTATTTACCCTGGAAATTCTTTTCTTTTCTCTTTTCCATGAAGGCAGCCATACCTTCCGTCTGGTCTTCTGTGGAGAAGCACAGGCCGAATACTTCGTCTTCATAAGCAATACCCGTAACGATATCGCACTGCATACCGCGATTAATAGCTGCTTTGGAAAGTTGTACGGCAATAGGAGCATTAGCCGCAATCTTCTTGGCCACTTTCATAACCGTCGGCATCAATTCTTCCTGGGGAACAACTTTATTAACAAGGCCGATACGATACGCTTCATCTGCTTTAATATTAGCAGCCGTGAAAATCAATTCTTTACCGTAACCGCGACCTACGACACGGGGCAAACGTTGCGTACCGCCGAAACCGGGAGTAATGCCGAGGCCGACTTCAGGTTGGCCGAAGAGCGCATTTTCAGAAGCATATCTGAAGTCGCAAGCACAAGCCAATTCACAACCGCCGCCGAGAGCAAAGCCGTTAACAGCTGCAATAACCGGCTGAGGAAGGTTTTCAATGCGGGTAAATACATCCTGACCGATTTTACCGAAGTTACGGCCGTCTACAGCATTTTTCGTGGACATTTCCTTAATATCCGCGCCGGCAACAAAGGATTTATCTCCACCGCCGGTAATAATTACTACTTGAACGTCTTTATCCGTTTCAAGTTTGCCTACCAAATCATTTAATTCCAACAGCGTTTCGGAATTCAACGCATTCAGTGCCTTCGGGCGATCAATTGTCAAAATACCGATTCCGTCCTGGTTTTCAAATTTAATGTTATTATAAGCCATTGCAATAACCTCCTTTAAATGTATCAAAAACCGGATTTATCTCGCTCGTAATGAATTATTCACAAGATAAATTCTTTATATTCATAGTATACCACGTTCCATTTGTAACAATAAGCGTTTTATTTCTTTTTTTGATTACTTCTTATTATTTATAAATTAAATCAATACCTATTCTATTATATTGCTAAGTATGTATACGCTTAACAACTAGTAGATAGGGGATATATGATCGACAAATGGTTATAAGTAAGGGAGCATATATTACAGGTAATGAGCTCTAAATTACAAAGGCGTACTTAAAGTATGTACCGTTTATAACTTGTCATTGATACAGCAAATATCTAAAACTTTTTTAAATAACCTGCAACCGACTAAAAAAATAGCGATAAAGCTATTAGATATCTAGCTTTTATCGCCATTACGAATCGAATAAAATGTATATGATATTGGTTCAAAATTAAAGGCTATATCTTATCAATTGGATATTCTTTCTATAATAAGATATGATTATACCCAATGTACACTAGAACTCTTCTCCTTGCTTATCCTTTTGGAGCCATTCAATAAGAATTTCTTCACGCCGTTTCTTGATTGCTGTTAAATCTTCCGGCTTCCACTGATAGAGCCCGGTTCCTGTTTTTGCACCGAGGTTTCCTTCATCTACACATTTTTTCATAATCGCAGATCCTTCTTTATCATCAGCTAAATCGGCATTCAAATAAGCGGATATGTTATAGAAAATGTCTAGACCACCTAAATCTGCTGTTTCCAAAGGGCCGGTGACAGAAAGACGGCGTCCGATGCTGTATTTACAAATTGTATCGACAGCTTCGGCTGTAGCAATGCCTTCTTGTACGCAATGAAGAGCTTCTCGTAAGAGAGCAAACTGTAGGCGGTTGCCGACAAAACCGGGTGCTTCTTTCAAAAGTGCAACAGGTTTTTTGCCAATTTTTTCCATTAATGACCACGTAATATCCACGACTTCTTGGGATGTTTTTTCGCCGGGGACGACTTCAACCAAGGGAATTAAGTGAGGCGGATTCCAAAAGTGAGCGACAACAAAACGTTCCGGATGTTTTAAGGCAGCGGCTACTGCTGTGGGGCTAAGACCGGATGAATCCGTAGCAAAGATTACGTCTTCACCTAAATATTCTTCCATTTCTTTATAGACAGATTGTTTAATAGATAATTCTTCAGCAACGGATTCAATGACAAAGTCAGCATTATGGGCCGCATCTTTTAACGTTGTGACACCGTGAATACGGGATAAAACCTCCTTAGCACCGGCTTCTGTAAGAAGATTGTTTTCTACCATGACATTTAATGTAAAGTTAATATTTTTGGTAGCCCGTTCAATACTAGCCTCTTTACGGCCATACATATTTACATTATATCCATTTTGTGCGAAAGCAATAGCCGTACCAAATCCCATCGTACCGCAACCGAGATTACAAATTGTTTTAATATCCTTTAACTGCTTCATGATACGTCTCCTTTAAAATGAAGTTAGAAAATTATCAATAATTTATATAGTGTTAAATGGCAAACGGAATAAAAGTAAGGCCGAGTACCATAATAATCCCAAGAACTATAAAAGCGACGAAAGTATATCCTACAAAGTCTTTGAATTCCAACCCGCAGACAGCCATAAACGGTACAGCAAAGAAAGGTTGTACTAAAGCTGTTAAGTCTCCACCGAAGACATAAGCAATAACTGTTTGCGCATCCGGGATTCCTAAGGCTTGGCCAGCAGGAATTAGGAAGGGGGCTTCAATAACCCATTTACTACCGCCAGAAGGAATAAAATAGCTTATGAAACCTGTGAGTATAGCAGCAATTGCAGGGAAGGTTGATTCCGTACTGAAGGCAATGACCCATGATGAGATTGAATCAACTAATCCTGTAAATTTCATGATGCCATAAATCCCAGCGTAGAAAGGAAACTGTAAAATAACCCCCCATGCAGCTGAAGTAGAAGCCTTTACTGCTTTCAACATTGCGGCCGGTGTGCCGTAAAGAAAAATAATAAGCGTCAGGAAAATGAAATTTAGAACATTAATATCCAGTGACTTTCCTAAAACAAAGAAATGGTAATATAAATATACGACGAACATGAGCCCTACCAAATAGGAGCACCAAGGTGTATAAGTAACAAAATCGCTGGGCGTTTTAATAACGATAGATTCTTTTACTGAAGGAGTTTCTTTAACGACTAAATCTTCATTCCAGTCATCGATAGAGATCATTTTGTCTTCATCTTTCGGAGGTAATATGAAGCCGAATAAAAGGATGATGGCTATGACGGATACGGCCGTTAAAATAAGATTATAAGGGTGGAAAATTGTTTGAGAAATAGGAATAACACCTATTTCTTTAACCATAAAATGGTCTGCTGTTGCGACTAGTAACGGAGCTGATCCTGATAGTCCCATGTGCCAAATATAAAAGGTAGTCCAAGAAGCACCGCAAAGATATCGGTAATCTATTTTAATCCCTTTTTTCAATGCTTGTGTAGCTAAATTTTTTGAAATGAGTGCTGCGAAGACTAAGCCGAATCCCCAGTTCAGATAAAAGCCGATGGCTGAAAGAATAACGGCATAGATATAAAATCCCGTAGCAGAGTTAGGCTTGTTGCAAACTGATGAAATTAGACGGGTGCAAATCGGAGTTGTAGCCAGCGCATAGCCGGTTATAACAATTAAAGACATTTGCATTGCGAATGCAAGGAGTGTCCAAAATCCTTTGCCCCAGGCAATAACAATATCAAAAGGTCCGGATTCTGTTAGAAATAGAGCCATAATAAAAGCAACTATAGTTAATACTAGTGCGATAACGTAAGAATCGGGAACCCATTTTCGTGCGAAATCAGTAAAATAGTCGGTAAATTGTTTCTTTTCTTTTGTTGCCTCCACAATAACATCTCCCATACAAGAAATCATAAATCGTTTAAAATAAGATCGGGTAAAACCACCGCCTCTCTAGATTTATAATACATATTAAGAGTATAGTTTAATTTTACAAATTATTCAAGGAAATAATAAATCCCGAAGTTATAATTCATAAAGGGGAATGTCGTGATTTATAAAACAGTACAGGTAGCTTATATAGGTAATATACATTTTTAGACTAACTATTAAAAGTCAATTGGAAAATAAGATTTTTTGAATAAGACATCACCAGATGTTTTAGATAGCCGGAGGCAGGCTTAAGCCTCAATCAGTACCTTGAAAATCGCATGACAAATAGAACATCTAAACAGGTGCTCTCAGAAAAGGATGTGAAGTTAATGAATTATCTTCGGTAGGCTTCGCCTGTAAGTTCCATTCGGTATATGGTGCGTACCAGTTTTTTCGTTGCATGACCGATAGCAACATTATAGTGCTTGCCTTCGCCTATCTTCTTTGAGAGGTAAGCTCCGAAATTCTCATCCCACTTGCAGACAAATTTCGCGGCATTGAACAAAGCATATCTTAGATAACGAGAACCTCGTTTCTCCATATGAGAATAGCTAGAATCCAGTTGACCTGATTGGTAGGTAGAAGGTGACAACCCTGCAAATGCCAGTATCTGATCAGCATAGTTGAATCGAGTGAAGTCACCAATCTCTGCAAGGATCATAGCTCCCATACGATAGCTAATCCCAGGGATTGTCATAATCGGAGAGTTACAAGTGTCCATGATGGATTTGATGGAATCTTCAATTTCATCAATCTCTTCCGTCATCACCTTAATCAAATGGATGGTGTGCTTTAGTTCCATTGATTTTGCCGGTATCACAGAGCCGATAGAGTCCCTGGCGGTGTTTCTTAAAGTAATCGCCATATCTCGTCCGTAATGGCCTTTAGAGGCTGTTTCTAGGAGATTTTTGAGATGGGTAAGATGACATTCGGTAATGTAAGAGGCTCCGGGAAGTTTGGACAGCAAGGAATACACCGAAGCCATATGAAGGCTGGGGACGAGTTTTTCCAGCTCCGGAAAAAGGATGTTTACAAGACGAGCTACGGAAGATTTGAGTTTTGCCCGCTCCTGAACCTTGTCGAAACGATAACGAGTTAATGACTTAAGTTCTTCGTTATGATATGATATGTCTGAGTAGGGCTTGAGAGTCTTATTAGTCATTAACATCATAGCAATCGAACGGGCATCGACTTTATCCGTTTTCGTCTTTCTAAGGCTTAGACCTTTTCTGTAAAGATTGGTATGTAACGGGTTGATAACACAGGTGGGTAGACCTTTATCAATGAGCGATCCGAGAAGATTGAGTGAGTAGTGACCGGTAGCTTCAAGACCTACTTTTATTTTGGTCTTATCATCAGTCACAGAGAACATCTTCTCATACAGCTCATCAAAGCCCGCCTTGTTATTCGGAATAGTAAATACCGGAAAGAGCTTATCGGCTTCTGATCCCAAGATGCAGCAATCGTGTTTATCCTTTGCAACATCGATACCAACATAGATCATCCACATGATCCTCCTTAAAAGTATTTGACGCTGTATTGGATCCACAGGGCTCTCTGCCGATGTAACCTCGTTCTACATAAACCGTCATGCGGTATCTAACTGATTAACACTTTGACAAAGAGGCTGTGGTTGGAGCCTTTCTGTAACCGTCTATGCGGTAGGAGGCAAAGACCAATCCACAGCATCTTCAACAGCATACCCTATACCTTAGAACAGGTAAAGAATGGGTATGACTATATAATACGAGGAAGAATAAAATATGTCAGTTTACATTGCCTGTTGTTAACAATTTAAAGAAAAATTACGACTTCATTTTTGTTACGGTCAGAAGAGAACAGGTAGAGGAGGCATTACAGACCTTAAAGGATTGTCCCTGTAAGAATATTGTCACCATGGTAAATACAGCGGAAAGCTACGAAAAGTGGGAAAAAATACTGGGAAAAGGACGTTTGATTCCTGCATTTCCGGGAGCGGGGGGAGAAATGAAGGGAAAAGTGGTAAAGGCATCGTTGACACCGGCGCTGATTCAAAAGACAAGCTTTGGGGAAATTTCCGGAAAGAGGACGAAGAGAGTAAAACAATTGGAGAGCTTGTTTCGGAAAGCGAAAGTTCCCTATGAAATATGTCCTTCCATGGAAGAGTGGCAACTCTGCCATCTTGCTTTTGGTGGTGCCTTTGGGGATGCCATACGAGAAGGTAAAGGAAATCATTTGGATGCGGCAGGGAATCAGCAGTTGATGAAAAAAAACTACACGTCGAATAAAAAAAGAAATCTATACCTTTTTACAGAAAAAGGGAGTGAGAATCATCCCGCAAAAGTTAAAGTGCTTATCTTATCTTCCGGACTCGATTTGTACTTTCGCTCTTACAAAATTGTTTTGTTCAAAGATTGGAGAAATCTATATTTATCCTCATGCACATTATGCGGAGCAGGAAATGCTATATCTTCATAAGACTTTCTACCGGCATATGAGGAAGCTTTGATAGCCGGATTGGCATTTAATACTGTCAATTTTACTTAATCTTAGATTTGTTAAATTCGATTTCCATTTTTTTGCATCTGAACTTACATTTTATGAAGAAAAATCATAAAAAAATTATTTGACGAAAAATAAAAATATTATAATTATTATTGTAACTTTCTTAAAAAAATAGATATTTACGATATTATTTAATGATTTATAGAAATCGTATCAATGGAAAGGAGAAGCAGATGACCAAACAAAAACTTAATCTTTTGGTAGGGTCTATTGGAGCATTTATTGGAATTTTTTTGTCTTTATTGCCTATATCCCTCAAATTTACGCCAATTTACAAGGAAGCAAAGCGCAACTGTTTCAACCATTATTTGCTGCAATTTCCTGCCTGATTTGGGTTATTTATGGATGGACTAAAGAACCGAAAAAGGACTGGATTCTCATTATTCCTAATTCAGCGGGAGTGATTTTTAGGGGATTAACCTTTCTTACTGCTTTGTAACTTTTATATAATGAATATACGAGCCGGCAAATTTTTTTAAGAGGTTTGCCGGTTTTTTTCATGGACATTGTAGGATTACAATACATATCTTACATCACAACTAAAAGAGATGGGAGTGCTTCGTGTTATCACAGTAACGGAGAACATTCAAAGAGCCATAAATGCTCTTGAAAAACAGCGCCCCTGTTATCACCGCCCGTTGCAATAGGGATAGTCTTCTTGACATGCAATTTGTAAAAGGATATACGCTATCAATTGATAGCGAATATCTTAGACTAACTATTAATGGTCAAGCATAAAATTTAGATTTTCAGAATAAAATACGGAAACGTATTTTAGATAGATTAGTACATTGAAAACTGTATGACGAATAGAGCATCAGCGATGATGCTCTCAGAAAAGATTATGAGCTAATTTAACTTATAAAGGCTGATATGACGTATGGGTTATTTCCATCCGAAAGATGGTTCTGACAAGCTTTTTTTAACCACATGGCTTATTGCGACATAGTAGTGCTTGCCCTCTGCCCGCTTTTTTGACAGATAGAGCCTGAATCGCTCGTCCCACACAGAAGCATATATAGCAGCATTGAAAAGTGCGTAACGCAGATACTTAGAGCCACGTTTTTCCATGCGAGCATAAGAAGATATTAGCTGTCCGGACTGGTACGTAGACGGAGATAGTCCTGCATAAGCAAGAACTTGATCTGCATTGCTAAAGCGTGCAAAGTCTCCAATCTCTGCTAGAATCATTGCACCCATACGATACTTGATGCCGGGAATAGTTGTAATTGGAGAACCACACTCATCCATGATTTTCTGAATGGACTGCTCGACTTCTTTAATATCGGAAGTCAGTGTGTCAATTCGGCGGATTGTCTGCCTGAGTTCCATTGATTTAGCCGGCATAAGTGATCCGATAGAAGATTTTGCAGTCTCTCTGATTTCGATGGCCTTTTCACGACCATAGTGCCCTTTTGAAGCATCAGCAAGTAGAGCTTTCAGGTGGGTGAGATTGGAACTTGCGATAAAATATGCTCCCGGCAGTTCCTGAAGAAGACGGTATACCGAGTTCATGTGCAGAGTCGGAACAAGAGACTCAAGTTCCGGGAACAGGATGTTTACAGCCTCAGATACTGAAGTTTTCAGTTTCGCACGTTCTTTAACAAGCTCAAAACGATAACGAGTTAATGACTTCAGCTCCTCGCTGTGGTAGGATGTACCTGTATAGGGCTTGAGTGTCTTATCAGTCACAAGCATTTCAGCAATGGAGCGGGCATCGACTTTATCCGTTTTCGTCTTTCTAAGGCTTTGACCTTTTCTGTAAAGATTTGTATGTAACGGATTGATGACAAAGGTGTGGTAGCCATGGTCAAGAAGTGATCCCAGAATGTTGTAGGAATAGTGACCGGTAGCCTCGAGTCCTATTTTTATCTGAGATTTGTCCTTTGAGACTGACTCAATCTTGTGGAATAATTCTCCATAGCCATCACTATTGTTCCGTATCGTAAAGACTGGGAACAGTTCTTCGGTATCTGGTCCAAGGATACAACAGTCATGCTTATCCTTAGCAACATCAATTCCAACGTAAATCATTTAGTAAATCCTCCTGTAATAGTGTTTGATGCTGTTATCGACCCACAGGGCTCTTTGCTGATTGTATCCTCGTTCTACATAAACCGTCATGCGGTATCTAACTGATCAACAATGTAACAAAGAGGCTGTGGTTGGAGCCTAACAAAAACCGTCGCGCGGTAGGAGGTGATAACCAATCCACAGCATCAGATAACAATAGTAGCTGATTACCAAGAACAGGTAAAGAAAAGCTACAACTTAATAATACGAGGAGGTAGAGATTATATTTTTTTATTAAAAATAGGCTTGCAATAGTGAGATTAAATGCGACTGGTCGGCGGA
>BNJU01004212.1_pt1 | contig 26211 bp, 45 predicted proteins | sample 8539281 | NCBI WGS metagenome assembly BNJU01 (sample SAMD00202456, study PRJDB9452) | human saliva metagenome | isolation source: human saliva | place: Japan
GTTTTGTCCTGGATGTCTGTGTCGATTATGAGATGACAAAGTCTGCTCGGACGGGCGATTTGACGGCTTCAATCCATTATGGAATCTTAGCAGAGCAACTGACAGACTGGGTTCAAGCTGAGAAAATCGATTTGATTGAGACAGTGGCTTTTTCAGCTTGTGGAGAAGATTTTTTGCGACCTATGACTTTGTCAAAAAGGTTCGACTTGAGTTGAAAAAAACCCTGGGCTCCAGTTCCTCTGCCTTTGGATACTTGTTCGGTCACGATTGAACGAGAAAAAAAGACGGGCCTTTATTGGTCTGGGAACCAATATGGGCGATAAGGGACAACAGTTGGCGACGGCTGTATCTAGACTAGAAGAAAAGGGGCTCACGATTCTCCAAACCTCTTCTCAGATTGAGACAGCACCTTGGGGAGGGGTCGAGCAGGATAGCTTCCTCAACCAAGTCGTAGAGGTCGAAACTTGGTTTACGCCCCAAGACTTGATTGAGACCTTGCTAGGAATCGAACTAGAAATGGGTCGGGTCCGTGAGATCAAATGGGGACCACGGGTCATCGATTTGGATCTCCTTTATATGGAGGATTTGATCCTCTATAGTCCAGATTTGATTCTCCCTCATCCGTATGTGGCAGAACGGGCATTTGTCCTAGAATCCTTAAATGAAATTGCCCCTTACTTTGTGGATCCTGTCCAAAGAAAACAGATCCGGCAACTGTGGGAGGCTGTGAAAGAAACAAAAGGTAGTTGATCCAATGGTCAACTACTTTTTTTACCTTGACAGGTTGACTGAGCAGGAGTATACTATGCATAAATAGATTAGGGTAGGTGGGCGTCATGAAATCTTATCTTGTAAAATGGTTGATCGCGATTGTCTTGGCTGTTTTTTTCCTTTGGTTGAGTTTGGAAACGGACTTACTGCCAAAAGAAGTGTATCCCCTTCTCCTTGTCCCGATACTGATTGTGGGCCTCTATCTTTTTAAGGAGAGGTAACTCTCCATCCAATTAAACTATGAAAAATCCCCTGGGTGCCAACTGGTTCAGGCACTCAGGGGATTTTTTGTATATGGAGCTAGGACCAACGGTCTAGCCTTGCCTTTCTTTATTTGCGGTACAAGCGATCGTATTGGTAAACTGGATCCATGGTCACATGAATGCCCAGTTTGCGAAGAACGTTCTTATCTTCGTCTGTCAACATGACTGTTGAATGGGCTTCGCTCCCTTTCAATCGACCCAATTCTTGCATGGCAAGATTTGCCTCTGGATGGTTCATGGCGGTAATGGCGAGGGCGATGAGGATTTCATTTGAGTGGAGGCGAGGGTTGCGACTGCCCAAGTGGTTGATCTTCAAGCCTTGGATTGGTTTCACATATTCTGGCTCAATCAACTTGGTTTCTTTATCAATATGGGCCAATTTCTTGATGGCGTTGATGAGAACAGCTGCCGTTGGACCAAATAAGTCAGAAGTTTTACCTGTCACGGTTTCTCCGTTCGGCAATTCTAGTGCCAAGGCAGGTTCACCGGTTTCTTCCTCTTTTTGACGGGCAAGGACGGTGACTTGGCGGTCTTTTGGTGAAATGCCCTAAGTCATTCATCAAGAGTTCAATTTTCTTAATGGCTCCGTTTCCGACACGCTCTGCTTTCACATCTAGAATGGTTTGGTAGTAACGGCGGATAATTTCTTGCTTAGAGGCTTCAATAGCTGCGTCGTTGTCCACGATGGCAAAGCCGACCATGTTCACCCCCATATCTGTTGGGGAAGCGTAAGGAGATTCTCCGAGGATGCGTTCCAACATCCGCTTCAAGACAGGGAAGATTTCGATATCCCGGTTGTAGTTGACCGTTGTTTCGCCATAGGTTTGGAGGTGGAAGGGGTCAATCATATTGACATCGTCAAGGTCTGCAGTAGCAGCTTCATAGGCCAAATTCACTGGGTGATGCAAAGGCAAGTTCCAAACTGGGAAGGTTTCAAATTTAGCATAACCAGATTTGATGCCATTCAATTGGTCATGGTACATGTTGGACATACAAGTAGCCAATTTACCAGAACCAGGACCAGGAGCTGTCACGACAACGAGATTGCGGCTAGTTTGAATGTAGTCGTTTTTTCCCATTCCCTCAGGAGAGATGATGTGGTCCATATCCGTTGGGTAGCCCTTGATTGGGTAGTGGAGGTAAGAAGCAATGCCATTCTTTTCCAACTGTTTACGGAAAAGGTCTGCAGCTGGTTGACCAGCATACTGAGTGATGACGACAGAGCCAACATAGATGCCCAATTCGTTGAATTTATCGATCAAGCGGAAGACCTCTTGGTCATAAGAGATTCCTAGGTCACCACGCGCTTTTGAATGCTCGATGTTGCTGGCATTAATGGCAATGACAATCTCCACTTGATCACGGAGTTCTTGGAGAAGTTTAATTTTATTGTCTGGTTCATAACCAGGGAGGACGCGAGCAGCATGGAAATCTTCCAGCATTTTTCCTCCAAACTCTAGGTAGAGCTTACCATCAAATTGGTTGATGCGTTCGAGGATGTGATCGCGTTGCAAATTCAAATACTTTTCGGAACTAAAAGCTTGTTTCTTCATTTAAACCTCCAATAAAGAAGCGAGGGTGGTCTTTAGCGGTGCTCCGCCTTTCACATAGGGGAAAAGGGAGTGCAAAAGAACACCCGTTGCAATATTCATTCAGTATTATATCAAAAAAACCCCAAAATGGGGGTTTAAAACAATTATTTTGGAAAAATATTAATAATTCTTAATTAAATCAACGGTTGAACGATCCAATTTTTTGACCAAGGCTTGAAGGAAGGCTTGGGCTTGAAGGAAGTCATCCATAGCGTAGAGGGTTTGGTGGGAGTGGATGTAGCGTGCGCAGACTCCGATGGTAGTAGATGGCACACCACCACTTCGTAAGTGGGCTACTCCAGCATCCGTTCCGCCTTTTCCACAGTAGTATTGGTACTTGATGCCGGCTTCTTCAGCGGTGGTGAGGAGGAAGTCCTTCATATTTGGCAACATGAGGTGACCTGGGATCAAAGAAGCGAAGGAGGGTTCCCTCACCGATAGCTCCTTGGCCTCCGTAGACATCTGCAGCGGGAGAACAGTCAACAGCTAGGAAGATTTCTGGATCAAACTTGGTCACAGAAGTCCCTGCACCGCGCAGTCCGACTTCTTCTTGGACAGTCGCTCCGACATAGAGTTCGTTTGCTAGGGCTTGTCCAGAGAGGGCTTGTGCCAATTCGCTGACCATCAAGACCCCATAACGGTTGTCCCAAGCTTTTGGAGATGATGTTTTTTTCTGATTGGCTGTTAAGATTGCAGTGCTTTCAGGGACCAAGGTGTCGCCTGGACGGATTCCCAAAGCTCTCGGCTTCTTCTTTGTTGGCAAAGCCACCATCAAAGACAATATCCCCTGATTGCTGGAAGGGCAGGACCGTTTGCGCCCACGTGTCAAATGCGGAGGAACAGATCCAGAAATGACAGGGTAGGAATGGCCATCGCGTGTCAAAAGGGTGAAACGTTGGTCGCTGACCACCATAGGGTTCCAACCACCGATTTCCACCACGCGGAAGGTGCCGTCTGCCTTGATCTCACTGACCATAAAGCCAACTTCATCCATATGGCCTGCGACCATGATGCGAGGAGCATCAGCCACTTCTGAGTGGCGTACTCCCAAAAATACTTCCCAAGCCGTCTGTGACCACTTCATCCACATGTGGAGTGATCTGTTTGCGTAGATAATCGCGAACAGGCGCTTCGTGGCCAGAGATGGCAGGAAGTTCTGTTACTTCTTTGATTTTAGAAAATAAATCAGTCATAAGTTACCTTCTTTCTGATTGTTATTTTATCACTTTTTTAGTCGAGATGGTAGTGGCAGTTGACGGGAATGAAAGCAGATCGTCATGATGGGGAGAACTATTCTCCTTCGTTGTCCCAGCTTGTATTTTGTGTTACAATATGAGGTATGAAAGCTAAAAAAATCATTTTATCCAGCCTTGCAGCAGCTAGTGCAAGTGCTCTTGCCCTTGGGGCCTATAAAATTGCCAAAGATCAAAAACGTCTACGGACGCAAGAAGAGTTAGTCGCAGAAGTCCGTGAGCAAATGGAGAATATGGGGAAGATTGCGACCCTTTATGTGGAACTCTATGAATCAAGCGAAGAGCGTTTGGTAGGAGGGCTCGTATTTGAGGATGAGCGCCACTATCGCTTTGTCTATGAAGAGGGTCTCCTTCAGTATGAAGAGGAAAAACTATGATCATACCACAGTCCTTAGAGGAATTAGCCCGCTACGTCGAGCAAGAAGGAAAGAAGGTTTTCTTCTTTTCAGCGGATTGGTGTGGCGATTGCCGGTATATCCAGCCCTTTTTGCCAGAGATTGAAGCAGAAAACCCTGAATTTACCTTCATTTTGGTTGACCGAGACCAGTATCTAGACCTGGCTAAGCTTTGGGATATCTATGGCATTCCGAGTTTAGTGGTCCTAGACAAGGATCGGGAACTGGGGTCGTTTCGTCAATCGTGATCGCAAAACCAAGGCTCAGATTTCAGAATTTTTAGCAGGATTGAAGTAGGAGAAAGAGAAAGAATGATTGTAACCTATAATAAAGAACAAGTCGGTGATGTCTTAATGCTCACCTTGAAAAATAGTGGGGATGCCAAGTTAGCAGTAGAGCGCAAAGGCAAAAGTAGCCCGTGTCTACCGTGAAGACAAGCAAGAAACAGTGGCCTGGAATATTTTTTTGAGGCTTCGACTTTCTTTTGCCCTTGACGGCAAGGGCAAACTTTTTCTTGAGTGATGAGCAGGTTGCACGCCTCAATCAAGAATTACAAGCTGAAGGATTTGCAGAGGTCTTGGTCAATGACAAGGAGCCTAAGTTTGTCGTGGGGCAAATCGTTGAAATGGTTGCTCATCCAGATAGTGACCACCTCAACATCTGCCAAGTGGCTGTTGGACCAGACAAGACGGTTCAGATCGTAGCAGGTGCACCAAATGCGCGTGAAGGCCTCAAGACAATCGTGGCTCTACCAGGTGCGATGATGCCAGATGGCAGCTTGATTTTCCCAGGAGCCCTTCGTGGAGAAAAAGAGCTTTTGGCATGATGTGTAGTCCCACGCGAATTGCACTTGCCAAATGCTCCACAAAAACGTGGTATTATTGAATTGCAGGATACAGAAGAGGTGGGAACTCCATTTGACCCCGCTCGTCACTGGCAAGGATAAGAGAGTGGGACAGAAATCCGGCCCCTCAATTGTCTTTGGATTGTCGAGCAAGACGCAGTGGTTGAGTGGGCTCTACTACGCTGATTTCATCAGCTTTTTACAGCCCCTACTCAACTCAGTGCGGAGTGGGACGACGAAATCGAATTCTAACGAATTACCGATTTCTGTCCCACTCTCTTTTTTTTTTTTTTTCCTCAAATAGCTAGAAAACTACGAATTATATAAGTAGGAGGAAGAAATATGTACAATAAAGTAATTTTAATCGGGCGCCTTGTGGCTGACCCGGAGCTTCATAAGACCAGTACGGATAAGTCCGTTGCGCGTGCGACCCTGGCTGTCAATCGGCGTTACAAGGATCAAAATGGCGAGCGTGAGGCGGACTTTATCACCCTAGTGGTCTGGGGGAAATTAGCAGAGACCCTTGTATCCTATGCCAACAAGGGGAGCTTGCTCTCAGTAGATGGCGAGCTTCGAACCAGACGTTATGAGAAGAATGGGACGACCCAATATGTGACAGAAGTGCTCTGTCAAGGATTCCAGCTCTTAGAAAGTCGCGCTCAACGAGCGATGCGGGCTAATGGAGCAGGAGGAGATTTAGCGGATCTGATCCTCGAAGAGGAAGAGCTTCCATTTTAACAGAAGAAAACGGTGCAGCTGGTCAGCTGTGTCGTTTTTTCTTTTTCGAAACTTCTTACTGAAGTTGTAGGGAGAAGTTATTATCTAGATAGAGACGTAAAACGCATTCATTTCCGAGAGACCTTCAAGCTCTTGGTAAAAAAATGCTATAATAAAAGGTATTAAATGCGAACGAAAAATGTTTGATGTAGTAAAATAATCTCGTTTTTTTAAGAGGAGAAGAGATGGGAATTAGAAGAGGAAATCTGTTCAAAAAGAAACGGAATCGAGCGATGATCTATACGATATTTTTGGAGCCTGATTTTTGTGGTAGTGGTCATCTACTTGAATGCTAGTCAACTAAAGCCTGTGCGTGGTCAGATGCGGATTGGCGTGACCTACATGACCATGAACAATGAATTCTATCAAACACTTAATGCAGAGATTGAACGAGTGGCTGACGAAAAAGGGGACTTGCTTCTAGTTCGTAATCCAGAGTTAGACGAAGAAAAACAAAGTCAACAGATTGATTATTTTCGTCAAACAAAAAGGTCAATGTGATTGTGATTAATCCCTGTCAAAAGGAGATAGTCCCTAAAATCATTGCTTTCCCTGAAGAGAGCCCAACAAGCAGGGATTAAAATCATTGCAGTGGATAGTCAGCTCAGCCATTTCACGGTGGATGCCAGTGTGGTGTCGGATAATTACCAGGCAGGGGTCTTGGTCGCCCAGCGCCTGATGAAGCAGAAAAATGAGGGCGAAAATCCTACTCTTAGAGCATAAGGGGACAGTATCGGCTGAGCAACGTATTCAAGGGTTCTTAGATACGATTCAGTCGGAGCCTGCCTATCAGGTTGTTGGGAGAGAAGAGACTCGTGGTCAAACAGAATTGGCCTTGCCAGCTGTTTCCCAGGTCATTCAGGATGGTCTGGTATTTGATACCGTCGTAGCCTTAAATGATCGAGCGACCATCGGAGCCCCTAGCAGCAATCAAGGAAAACCAACTAGCCATGCCGATTTCTATCTATGGAATCGATGGCTCTCCAGATATGAAGGTATTGCTCTCAACGACGGATGATATCGAAGGGACGGTTGCCCAATCTCCTCTTAAAATGGGGAGACAGGTGATGCAAGTGATTGAGTGCATGAGGACAGGTAAATCCTACAAGGAGCAATATAAGATTCCAGTTGAGATGATTGATAAGGATAATGTTGACCGATACGATGTCAACGGGTGGCAGTAATGACCAAGCTTCGTGGCATTCGTTATAGTTTGATTTTTATTGAAAAATCATTAATTTTCATCGCCATCTTTATTTAGTAGTTCGCTCTACTTGCATGCGACCAATTACATCATTGCCAAGGGGCAAGGGCTATCAATTGTTGGAGCAATTGAGAGAAATACCGAGTTCCCCAGCTCAGAATTTTTGGATCTCCATCCTTCTCTTTGGAGGGATTCTTCTCATTACCTTTTATCGGATGCGCCCAGGGACACAGGAGTGGTCGGTTTTTGACAAGTGGAATATCCTAGAAATATTGCTGATGTTAGGTGTCATGATGTCCCTCAGCTTCTCCTACAATGGGATCATCCTCTTGGTATTTGCTGATATCTTTTATGGTTCTAAAGAGTTTAGTAGTTCCAAGGACAGGCGCTACTGGTTTGCCTTTATCCTTCTGAGTTTCATAGTCCTCCCTTGTGACCAATTATGACATTCTCTCTCGTTGTACAGTTGCCTTCGCTGGATACCCTATATCGCCTTTTTATCCTTCATCGATTCGGATGCTTATTCTATTTGCTAAAAATGCGCTAGCTTCCTTAAATATGGTTGTCTTTATTATTTCTCTTCTCTTTTACATTTTATCGGTAGTAGCAGAGCACCATCGAATCGAAAAAGAGTTAGAAATGGTATCGCAAGTTAATACGGAATTAAATAGCTACATGGCCCTTTCGGAAAAAGATTGCGGAGGACCGGGAGCGCAAGCGGATAGCACGGGAAATTCATGATACTCTAGGGCCATGCCTTGACAGGCATTTCTGCAGGGATTGATGCAGTTGGGGTTCTGATTGATATTGACCCTGGTCGTGCCAAGACCCAGCTGCAATCGGTCTCTACGGTGGTACGGGATGGAATCAAGGACGTCCGGGGCTCTTTTGAACAAGCTTCGGCCAGGTGCCCTAGAGGATCATACCTTGAGGGATGCGGTTTTGAAATTGGTTCACGAATACCAAGTCATCTCCCACCTGCAAGTCGATCTCACCTATGACTGGGATGAGGTTGATCTGGATGTCATGGTGGAGGATACCGTCTTTCGCGTGATTCAGGAATCCATGACCAATTCTGTCCGCCACGGTCATGCTAGCCATATGCAGATTTCCTTTTTGGTGGAAGATGCCTATATCATGATTCTCCAAGATAATGGGGTCGGTTTTGACCACCTGCAGGTTGGCTATGGTTTGAAACAAATGCGAGAGCGGGTTTCTATCTTGGGAGGAAGGATCGAATTTGCCAATCGAAATGGATTTTATACACGAATTGAATTGCCCAAAGAAAAAGGAGGAAATCTTTTATGATCAAAGTAATGATTGCGGATGATCAAGCGCTGATTCGCGAATCGCTCCAAATTATTTTGTCTGCTCATCAAGATATTCAGGTGACTTCTGCAGTGGCAGATGGTCATGAGGTGCTAGAGCGAATCCCCCAAGATCGACCAGATGTTGTATTGATGGATATTCGTATGCCTAAGATGGATGGTGTGATGGCGACAAAAGAAGTCAAGGAACGCTTCCCTGAGGTAAAAATCATCATTCTAACCACCTTCGACGATGATGATTTCATCTTTCGGGCTCTGAAATATGGAGCTTCAGGGTATTTGCTCAAAGGGGCTTCCACAGAGGAACTCTACCAAGCCATTCAAATTGTCTATCATGGGGAGCCATGATTAACCCCTAATATTGCCAGTAAGGTTTTTTTCAGATTTTTTCTCAGATGGCTCAGAGCAATTATACAATCTCCGTTTCTGAAGAATATGTGAGCGACTTATCCCTGACCGAATGGCGGATCATCCAGCAGGTTGGTTTTGGGGAGTCTAATAAGGAAATCGCAGCCAAATTGTTCCTATCTGAGGGAACGATTCGGAATTACCTATCAACCATTTTGTCTAAGTTGAACTTGCGGGATCGGACCCAGTTGGCTATTTGGTCTGTTCAAAAAGGTGTGACCACTAAGGACTTTGGAACAGAAAGTGATAGCCGATGAAGAAAAAACGTAAGATTCGAGGCTCCAGATTGTTTCTAGGCTTGCTTTTGCTTTTTCTACTTGCTGGAGGGATTTGGTGGCAGCGTCAGCCTAAGCTTGTCCGCTTGGGGGTCTACGCTGGATCTAGCTGGGATGTGCCCACCCAAACGGAAGAAAAAGTCTTGGACCAAGCGATTGCTCGTTTCGAAAAAACGCATCCAGGGGTAAAGATTGTCTACGAAAGCGGGATTCCGAAGAATCAGTATGCGAGCTGGTTAGCCAATCAGATCCTCCATGGACAGGAGCCAGATCTATATATGGTATCCAGTACTGAGCTCCCGGTGTTAGCTGCGCGTGGGGCGGTAGAAGATTTGACCCCCTTGATGGACAAACAGGTCGATCCTTCTCATTTTTATCCAGTTGCCCTAGAAGCAGGTAAATACAAGAACCGTCAGTATGCCCTCCCATTTGAGAGCAATCCTGTTTTGATGTGTGTCAATAAAGATTTATTGGAAAAGGAAGGGATTGCTATTCCGAAAGAGGGTGGACCTTTGGAGGAATTTTTATACGATTTGTCAAAAAAAGTGACGCGGGATACAGATGGAGATGGTGAGCTAGATCAGTTTGGAAGTACAGATTATACCTGGAGGGAGGCCTTGGCAGCCCATGGTGGCCAGCTTTTCCGTCAGGATAACATTAATCTGACGAGTAAAGAAATGAAGCGCTCGCTCTATTTTGTCGAAAAACTCGAAGCCCTTCATGGGAATTTCAATGTTACTTCTAAGGATTTTTGATGAAGGCAAGGTCGCTTTTTATCCGATGACCTTGGCCCAGTACCGAACTTATAAACCTTATCCCTATCATGTTGCCAAATATTCAAATTTCACTTGGACCTGTATCCCTATGCCCGGGGCTTCTGGATCAACTCCGTCAACCTTAGTGGATACGTCCTTGTTTGCTCTGTCTTCTCGGGCCAGTGCTAGCAAGGAGGCCAAGGAATTCATGGAATTTTTTTGACCCAGGACCAGCAGGTCCAGCAGGACCTCTTCCGGCAGTCGCAGGGGACCTCTGTCCTCCCTTCGGTGGTCAATAGTTCGGAAAAGTCAGGGACCTTCTTAAAGCGGATGATTTCGGGGTTGATTCCTGACGAATCGGACCCTGGACCAGATTATGAAAAAAAGGCTGTCCTAAGTACTCCTGGCAACCTACCCGATGATATCTGGGATCGATTGGATTATTTGATTTCATAATGCTCTAAAAAGCAAAGGATATTGATAATCAATTGCCTCAAATTCAAAAAGATTATTGAGGAAATGCTTCGGGAGAAGTTTCGTTAAGAGTAACTAGGCATCTGTCAAGTGACAGATGTCATTTTTTTATTGACAGATGTCAACTTTTTCTTTGTGACAAATGACAATAGTAAAACGCTTTCAAAAAAACAATACAATAAGGTCATCATAAAGGAGGAGAAAGGATGAAGTATCTGGTATTGGTCAGTCATGGTGGACTGGCAGAAGGTCTGAAAAGTTCGCTGGCAATGTTTGCTGGGGATAAGATAGATCAGGTGATTGCGGTCGGACTGAAAGAAGGCAAATCGGTAGATGATTTTTGCTCATGATTTTTCGTCAGGCGATTTCCCATTTAACAGATGAGGACTCTGTCTTAGTTCTAGCAGACATTGTAGGTGGCAGTCCTTTGACAACGGCAGCGACAGTGCTAGAGGAGCAAGGAAAGCTGAGTACAGCCTTGATCTTAGGTGGAATGAACTTGACCATGGCGCTGACAGCAGTTGTGATGAAGGACATGATGGAGGGGGCTGATTTAGCCCAGGTGATTTTATCCGAAGCTTCCACAGCCTTGCAAGAATTTACCCTTGCCCCGGTAGAGGGTGACGATGATGAAGAAGATGATATTTAACTAAGGGAGGTTAGAAAATGGTAGTATCATTTGTACGGATTGACGACCGTATGATCCACGGTCAAACAGTAACTCGATGGGCTAAAGAAAAGCCTTGTGATGGCTTGATCGCCGTCAACGACGCAGCAGCTTCTAATAAGGTCTTGATCCAAGCCTATAAAGGGGCTTCAGATAAAAAAACCTTTGTCTGGACCAAGGAAGCTTTCAAAGAAAAATCTGCAAAAGTAACGGAATCAGAAACTCGCTATTTCTTGATTACTAAGAACCCCATCGATATGAAAGAAATTTTGGTAGACCAAGGGTTTGTCCCAGGCGATGTCAAAGAAATCATTGTCGGTCCTGCAAATGACCGTCCGGGTGCTGTGAAATTGGGAAATAACCAATCCATCACCCAGGAAGAAGCAGAAGCCATCGAAGCCATTCAGGCTGCAGGCTACAAGGTGAAATTCCAGTTGCTTCCAGATGTATCCATCGGTTACTGGGATGATTTTAAATCAAAATTCGGATTCTAGAGAGGGGAGCATCCTAGCTCTTCGTCACTAAACTATACTTACAAACAAAAGGAGCGTTTGTTATGACAATTTCATGGATTCAAGCAATCTTGCTTGGTATTTTTCGCCAGCTTGTCTTCAATGCCTGGTATGGGTGGTTCCAGTATCGGGAACTATACACTTGGTCGTCCCCTAGTTGGTGGCTTGATCTCAGGGTTAATCCTTGGAGATGTGACAACCGGTATCATGGTCGGGGTTGCCCTTCAGGTCGTTTATATCGCTTTGGTAACACCTGGTGGAACTGTATCTGCTGATGTACGGGCTATTTCTTATATCGGAATTCTCTTTCTATCTTATTTGTTCATGCTAACAATATCACGGGTGAGGCAGCAATTGCAGCTGCAGCAGCCCTCAATCGGTGCAGCCGTTGGGACTATCGGTACCGTTCTTTTTCTACGGTACTGCAACCATGAACTTGCTTTTGGCAACATATCGGTTGGAAAGCCGTTGAAGAAGGAAACTTCAAAAAACTCTACGCAGTTGATTGGGTTTACCCATGGATTTCTCACTTCTCTTCTCCTTTCCTTCCAACCATGATTATCACCAAATACGGTGAAAACATGGTGGATTTGATGAAACAATACCTTCCAATGGATGGTTACTGGATGAAAGCCCTCTTTACAGTCGGTGCCCTTCTTCCATGTGTCGGTATTGCCATCCTCTTGAAGCAAATCGTTACAGAAGTAAGAGACTTCATTCCATTCTTTGTTGGATTTACCTTTGGCAAAAATCTCTTGGCTTGAACTTGGTAGCGAGTGCGGTAGTTTCATTGATCTTTGCAGTGATCTACTATGAACTTGAAGTGATTAAAACAATGAAAGTCGTCCCTGCTGGAGCAAAATGACTTTGACGATGATGAGGAGGATATCTAAGATGGCTGATAAAAAAAGAAAATTTCAAAGAAAAACGCTAACCAAAGCATTCCATCATTGGTATTATGGTCACTTGACCTGTTTTCTCAAGAACACATGCAAACCTTTGGGTATTTGACTTCAATGCTTCCAATCGTGGAAGAAATGTATGATTCCAAAGAAGAACAAAAAGAAGCTATGCAAACCTATACAGCCTTCTTCAACACGGAACCACAATTGGGATCATTGGTTGTAGGGATCACAGCTGGTTTGGAAGAAGCGCGTGCCAATGGAGAAGCAGTAGATGGCGAAACCATCAACGGGATGCGTGCTGGTTTGATGGGTCCAATCGCTGGGATTGGGGACTCTTGGTTGTTGGGACCTTAATTCCCTGTACTTCTCGGGATTGCCCTTGGTCTTTCTAAAGGCGGAAACATTGCAGGAGCTCTCTCTATATCGTCGTTTGGAACCTCTTGGTCTACTTTAGGCATGCGTTTTCGCCTTCTTCAAAGGCTATCACTTAGGGGACAAGGCTGTTGAATTCCTTGTAGGACCAAAAAGGACAAGCCCTTCGTAAAAGCAATTAGTGTGGTCGGTGGTATGGTCATCGGTGCCGTAGCAGCGACTTGGGTCTCTGTTACAACAGCCCTCGAATTCAAAAAAATGCTGATGGAGAAGCCTTCCTTAAAAATCCAAGAAAAGATTGATGGCGTCTATCCAGGTCTCTTGACTGTCGCCTTTATCACGCTTTGCTGGTGGCTCATGGCGAAGAAGAAAGTCTCACCAAACAAGGTCATGCTTCTCTTAGTCATCATCGCCTTAGCTGGGGTAGCTCTTGGAATCTTTGACCCAGGTCTCAAATACTAAGAGAAAACTGGAAACAGTTTATTGCAACCGGAGCATTGAGAATGAAGTACGTGACCTCCTTTACGAATACTTCATTCTCAATTTTTTTATTGAAGGAGGCATCTATGCACACCAGACAAGAATTAATAAAAGGGTATGAGACGGAAATTCGCTACCAACGCCATATGTTGGAAAACTTGGGTCGCTGGTTTAGTGTGCTCTTTCTCATGGCCAGTATTGGTGGACTGCTGATTTATTTCTTTCACAAGACTTCCCTCCTATTTTTGATCTTAGGTAGCTTGATTGCCCTGATTGGAATAGCAGGGATGTTGCTAGTGGGGTATGGGATGTATCGTGGTCGAGCCAACTTACAAAAAGTCATCCAAGCTTACCAACAAAAACTAAATTTGGTTGGCTAGAAATCGAAAACACTTCGAAGAGATTGAGGTGTTTTTTTCTTGACTATTTTTGACCAAGTGATACAATAGAAACATGAGTTAGCACTCGTTGCTGAAGAGTGCTAAAATACAAGAACGGAGGAATGACATGTTAAAACCATTAGGAGACCGAGTGGTCTTGAAAGTAGAAGAAAAAGAACAAACAGTCGGTGGTTTTGTCATCGCAGGAGCAAGTCAAGCTGAAACTAAAACAGCAGAAGTTATCGCTGTAGGTGAGGGAGTTCGGACCCTCAGTGGCGAGTTGGTAGCACCAAGTGTCAAAGTCGGTGATACGGTCTTGGTGGAAAATCATGCAGGCGTTGAAGTGAAAGACGGCGATGAGAAGTACACGATTGTTGGGACTGCAAGTATTCTTGCCATTGTTGAAGCCTAAAGAATCAGAAAGGAGAAAGATGTATGTCAAAAGAAATTAAATTTTCATCAGATGCTCGTGCAGCCATGGTCCGTGGGGTGGATATCCTAGCAGATACCGTTAAGGTGACCTTAGGACCTAAAGGGCGCAATGTGGTTCTTGAAAAATCATTTGGGTCACCCTTGATCACCAATGATGGGGTGACTATCGCTAAGGAAATCGAATTGGAAGACCACTTCGAAAATATGGGTGCCAAATTGGTATCAGAAGTTGCTTCTAAGACCAACGATATCGCTGGAGACGGAACAACCACTGCGACTGTCTTGACCCAAGCTATCGTCCGTGAAGGGATCAAGAACGTTACAGCGGGTGCGAATCCAATCGGTATCCGTCGAGGGATTGAAGCAGCGGTTGCGACTGCTGTTGAAGCCTTGAAAAACAATGCCATTCCAGTTGCCAATAAAGAGGCTATCGCCCAGGTTGCAGCTGTCTCTTCTCGCTCTGAAAAAGTCGGTGAATACATCTCAGAAGCCATGGAAAAAGTGGGTAACGATGGGGTGATCACGATTGAAGAATCTCGTGGAATGGAAACCGAGTTAGAAGTCGTTGAAGGAATGCAGTTTGACCGTGGTTACCTCTCTCAATACATGGTCACTGATAATGAAAAAATGGTGGCAGACCTTGAAAATCCTTATATCTTGATCACCGACAAGAAGGTATCAAACATCCAGGAAATCTTGCCATTGCTTGAAAGTATCCTTCAAAGCAACCGTCCACTCTTGATCATTGCGGATGATGTGGATGGAGAAGCCCTCCCAACGCTTGTCTTGAACAAGATTCGTGGAACTTTCAATGTCGTAGCTGTTAAGGCACCAGGATTTGGAGACCGTCGCAAAGCTATGCTAGAAGACATCGCGATCTTGACAGGTGGTACTGTTATCACAGAAGATCTTGGTCTTGAGTTGAAAGATGCGACCATCGAGGCGCTCGGTCAAGCAAGTAAAGGTGACAGTGGACAAAGATAGCACAGTCATTGTAGAAGGTGCAGGAAATCCTGAAGCTATCGCTAACCGTGTGGCTGTGATCAAATCACAAATCGAAACCACAACTTCAGAATTTGACCGTGAAAAAAACTCCAAGAACGCTTGGCAAAATTGTCTGGTGGCGTTGCAGTCATCAAGGTCGGAGCTGCAACCGAAACAGAGTTGAAAGAAATGAAACTCCGTATCGAAGACGCCCTCAATGCGACACGCGCAGCGGTTGAAGAAGGAATTGTTGCCGGTGGTGGTACGGCCCTTGCCAATGTTATTTCTGCAGTTGCAAACCCTTGAATTGGAAGGGGACGAAGCGACAGGACGCAACATTGTGCTTCGCGCCTTGGAAGAGCCTGTACGTCAAATCGCTCACAATGCAGGCTATGAAGGATCAATCGTTATCGATCGCTTGAAACATGCAGAAGTCGGAACAGGCTTCAATGCTCGCAACAGGTGAATGGGTCAACATGATTGAAGCAGGAATTATCGACCCAGTGAAGGTGAGCCGTTCAGCTCTTCAAAATGCGACTTCCGTAGCGAGCCTTATCTTGACGACCGAAGCAGTGGTAGCCAACAAACCAGAACCAGCTCCAGCAGCACCAGCTATGGATCCAAGCATGATGGGTGGGATGATGTAATCTGATACCAATGATTGGTGCTAAAGCACCGAATCATTGGACGGTAGCCGCTATGTCGCGGTCTACCTAATCATCTTACTAAGAAAACAAAGAAGGCATTATCGGCCTCTTTATTTTCTGTCGTAATCTGTGTGTTTGATTGAGACTATGCTCTAATCATTTGACGCCAACCGCTATCAGGCGGTTTGGCTAAACGTCTTACTAGCTCAAAGGGAGGAAAGTATCGTTCCTCCCTTTTTCGCGTCGTAACCTGTGTAAAAGATTGGTACTAAAGTGCCTAATCATCTTACTAGCTCAAAGAGGTTGGCAAGTCTCCAATCCTCAATCAATCATTGGATGAACTGATTATTCTAATCTTTTCTTTGTGGCAGAAGGATGCATATTTATATATATTACGAAAAGTTTGTGAAATAAATTTGGCTGAAGCCTGTTTTTTTCTACAGTTCGGTTTCCTTTTCTTGAAGAAACTAAGATCAATCCGATGAGGATCAGAGCAGTTATTTGAGGTGCGGGATTTTTTTGTTTACATATAGTGAAAGTCAAGGGAAGAATAACCTTTGAAGCTGGTGGATAGATAGTTGGTATTTTTGAAGTAACCTGCCTGTTCGATATTTGGAACAAAAATGCAATACAAATTCCTTTATTTTTGTAACAAAGATGCGTTAAAATATAGGAAGTAGATAAATGTTCTACACTAGAGCAAGGGGGAATACTTCCCACATACATGTCTAAAGACAAAAACTTGATCGAATAAATTAAAACTTTTTTGATTCTTAATTTTTTTATCGACCTTTTTCATATTAAACTTTTTTTCATCCACCCCTTGCTAAGGCTCTTCCAGATTTTTTTCTGGGGGAGTTTTTTTCATTTCATAAACATTTCACATTTCTTTTTCTATAATAACTATAACAAATGATGAAAGCGCCCATTTTGTATTGCTGTGGGCTTTGAAATGGAGGGTGAGTTCATGCTCTTACAACAGGCAATTGCCTATATTACTCGAAAAAGAACGAGGAATCTGGTTCTCTTTCTGATTCTCCTCTTGATCCTCTCTTGCTTATATTTCTGTTTTTCACTGATGCAAGTAGGAGGAAGGCTGGAGGACCATATCAAACAGTCGGCTGGGACCAGTTTTGCCCTGACCAGTAAGCAGGGGAATACTCCCTTTGCGCTGAAGGAGGCTGAAAAGGTGCAGCGACTAGCTGGGGTGGGAGCCATGGTTCCTCAATATGAAAGTCCCGTTCGCATTCTTGGTAAAGAAGCGGTGACGGGACAGCAGTCGGTAGAGCGGGACGATTTGGGGCAGGAAGCCAAGCAAGCGCTAGGCGCTGTTTTCACCCAGAAGACAGACCAGCACCTGGATTTCCGCAGTGGTAGTTTCCAACTGGTGCAAGGCAAGCACTTATCCGATCAGGCTCGCGGCCAGATCTTGATCCACGAAGAGTTGGCTAAGAAGAACAAGCTAAAGGTCGGAGATTCCTTGACTTTATCCAGCTTTCAGATGGGAGAGACTCCTGCCAAAGAGCAAACCTTTAAAATCGTTGGGATCTTTTCGGGTAAGAAACAGGAAAAATTCACAGGGATGACCTCTGATCTGAGTGAAAACCAAGTCTACCTCCCTTATGAGGATGCGACCAAGCTCCTAGGTCTCAGTCAGCAAGAAGTGACCCAGGTCACCTTTGGCGTCAAAGATCCTGAGAAAATCGATGCCCTCTTGAAGCAAGTCAAAAGCTTGGATCTGGATTGGCAGTCTCTCCGTTTGGTCGAAGATCGCAAGGCCTTTGACCAGATGAAAGGAATCCTCTCAGACCCTAGAAGGCCTGGTACGGATCATGATGATCGTCCTCCTGGTGACGGGAGCAGGTGCTCTATCGCTCTTACTCAGTCTCTGGACACGGGAGCGGATCCATGAAATCGGGGTGCTCTTATCCATTGGGAAGAGCAAGGGCCGGATCTTTAGACAGTTCCTCTTGGAAGTGGTGCTGGTATCCTTACTAGCGGTGATCCCAGCCTTTCTCATCGGGCGGATGGTCAGCCATCGTTTTTTAGAGCAGTTTGTCGGACAGACGGGTCAACAGCAGACCCTAGACTTGCTCAACCAAGTCCCTCAAGGCCTTTCCTTAGGAATCGCCTATGCTAGCCTCTTGTGCTTGATCCTTCTGTCGCTCGGTGTAACGACCAGCATGATCTGGCGCAAGACCCCAAAAGAAATATTAACAAAAATGAGTTAAGGAGAAATGACACATATGTTAGAACTCAAGAATGTAGCCTATAGTTACCAAAGCTATAGTGAAGATATCCTCTCAAATGTGAACTATCAGTTCGAAAATGGGACATTTTACAGTATTATTGGTCAGTCAGGAACTGGGAAATCGACCCTCCTCTCCCTCTTGGCTGGTCTGGACAATCCCAAGAAGGGTCAGGTTCTCTTTGATGGGGAGGACATCCAGACCAAAGGGTCTAGCTACCACCGCAAGCACCATGTCTCCCTGGTCTTTCAGAATTACAATCTGATCGATTATTTGACGCCACTGGAAAATGTCCGTCTGGTTAACAAACAGGCTGGGAAAGAGATTCTCTTGGAATTGGGATTGGACGAAACGCAAATCAAACGCAATGTCCTGCAACTATCCGGAGGACAGCAACAGCGGGTGGCCATTGCGCGTGCGCTCGTTTCAGAAGCACCTGTCATCTTGGCAGATGAGCCGACAGGAAACTTAGACGAACAGACAGCCGGTGACATCATTGCCATTTTGAAGAAGTTGGCCAAGGAACGCCAAAAAAATGTGTCATCGTCGTCACCCACAGTAAGGAAGTGGCAGAGGCCTCCGATGTGGTCTTGGAATTGAGTCGCCGTAGCCTCGTTGAGAAGAGCAAGTAAGGAGGGAATGCTATGTTGCGCAATGCTTTTGCTTATATCACACGTAAATGGCCCAAGTCTCTCTTGCTCTTTGCCATCATTCTCCTCATGGGGACCTTGAGCTTGATCGGACTCTCCATGAAGGGAGCGACCCAACAAGCTTCATCGGAAAGCCTGGGATCCATCACCAATAGCTTCTCCATGCAGATCAACCGCAGGACCAATCCAGGAACCCCTCGGGGAGCAGGGAATCTCAGAGGAGAGGATATCGAAAAAATCAGCCAGGTAGAGGGGATCACCTCCTCTATCAAGCGGATCAATGCCATCGCGGATATCCTAGACCACGAGATCATTGAGACCGAAGAAACCCTGCAAAATCAATCTCCAGAGCGGGCCAAGCACTTCAAGAATACCTTGATGGTGACAGGGGTCAATGACTCTTCTAAAGAAGATAAGTTTGTTTCTGGAGCCTACAAGCTGGTCCAAGGGGAGCATCTGACGGATAAGGACAAAAACCAAATCCTCATGCACGAAGATTTGGCGAAAAAGAATGGCCTCAAGGTGGGCGATAAGGTGCGTCTCAAGTCCAATCTCTACGATGCTGACAATGAAAAAGGGGCCAATGAAACTGTCGAAGTGACCATTAAAGGTCTGTTCTCAGGGAAGAACCAAGCTCCTCTAACTTACGCCCAAGAGTTGTATGAAGATACCCTCATTTCTGACCTGGATACAGCTGCCAAGCTCTATGGCAATACTGTCCAAACAGCTACCTATGAGGATGCGACCTTCTTTGCCAAAGGGGATCAGGACCTCGATAAATTGATCGAAAAAATCAAAGCTTTGGATATCCCATGGAATTACTATGACTTGGTTAAGAGCTCTTCCAACTACCCAGCCTTGCAAAAATCCATCAGCAGCATGTTCCAAGTGGCGGACTACTTGTTTATCGGTAGCCTCATCTTTGCTAGCTTGCTTCTCACCCTTCTCCTCGTCTTGTGGCTCAATGCCCGTCGCAGAGAAGTTGGTATCTTGCTGGCTCTAGGACTTTCTAAGGTACAGATTGCGGGACAATTCGTGGCAGAATTAGTCATGATTTCCATCCCAGCCTTCCTCCTCTCCTATGGAGTCGCAGGTCTTCTTGCCAAAGGAGTCGGAGATACGGTGCTTAAGAACGTAACCAGTGGCATTGCCAAACAAATGGCTCAAGAATCCTCTGCAGCCAACCTTGGTGGAGGAGCTGAGGCAGAAAGCTTCAGTAAGACCCTGACTGATATCCATATGGACATCCAACCGAGCCAATTGCTGGTGATTGTCTTTGGTCGGTGGGCTTCTCTTGATTCTGGTATCCATCCTTTCTTCTCAATGGCTCTTGCATAAGAAACCAAAGGAACTCTTGGTGGATGTCGAATAAGAGATTGTTTCCTAAAAATAGAAATAGGGTATAATAGGAGGTGAAGAAGTTTCTTAGATAAAAAGGAAAGTGTATGAAGATACTAATCGTAGAAGATGAAGTCCTGATTCGCGAAGGGATGAGCGACTATCTCATGGAATGTGGCTATGAGGTCTTTGAAGCAGGTGATGGGCAGGAGGCCCTGGACCTCTTTCACAGAGAGGCGCCGGATCTGGTCTTGCTGGATATCCAGCTCCCTATCCTCAATGGCTTGGAAGTGCTCAAGACCATCCGGAAGACCAGCTCAGTCCCTGTCCTCATGCTGACGGCCTTCCATGACGAGGACTATAAGTTGACGGCCTTTGGAGAGTTGGCAGATGGCTACCTGGAAAAACCCTTCTCCTTGTCCCTCTTGAAGGTCCGTATCGAAGCTATTTTTAAAAAGCTCCAGCCTTCCCGGGTCTTCACCTATGGAGAGGCACGGGTGGATTTTGAGAGCTACACAGCCAGCCTAGCTGGGCAAGCCATCTCCATGAATGCCAAGGAGTTGGAAATCTTGGAATACTTGCTCCAGCATGAGGGCAAGGCCCGGACCCGCTCTCAGATCCTCGATGCCGTCTGGAAGGAGACGGAGGAGATTCCTTTTGACCGGGTGATCGATGTCTATATCAAGGAACTACGAAAAAAACTAGAGCTGGACTGTATCGTAACGGTACGCAATGTCGGCTATAAATTGGAGAGACCATGACCAAACGGAGTATCTTTGCAAAGATCTTTCTGATCACCTTTGCCCTTTTTAGTAGCTTAGTCATCCTTCTACACGCTTCGGTTTACTTTATTTTCCCGTCGACCTATATCGAGTCCCAGCGCCAGACGATTTTGAAGAAATCACAGGCCCTGGCCAAGAGTTTCCAAGGCCAGGAAGAAGGAACCATTGAGTCGGTCATCGACCTTTATTCCAAGACCAATGATATCAAGGTGTCTATCAAAGGAAAGGAAAAACAAAATGCCCTAGAGGTCAAGGATGACTTGCTCCTGAACCCTGACAGCCAGAACAATTCCCTGGTCATTGAAGAGCGAAAGATTCAGACCAAAGAGGGAAAGGACTTGACCTTGCAATTCTTAGCAACTGTCGATTCCCAAAAGGAAGCGCGGGACATCAGTCTGGGCTTTCTTCCCTATAGTCTCCTCGCTTCCTTTGTTCTGTCACTCCTTGCCTCCTATCTCTATGCCCGACTGATTTCTGCTCCGATCCTGGAGATCAAGCAGATGACCAAGCGGATGAAGCGCTTGGATCGGACAGCTAATCTCCCCATTCATTCGCAGGACGAGATCGGCGTCCTCAAGCAACAGATCAACGACCTCTATCATCATCTCCTAGAAGTGATCGACAATCTAGAGCAGCAGAAACAGGAAAATCTGAAGTTGGAGCAGATGAAGGTCGAATTCCTACGTGGAGCCTCACATGAGCTCAAGACGCCTCTAGCCAGCTTGAAGATTATCCTTGAAAATATGCGGGATAAGATCGGCCGCTACAAGGATCGGGACCGCTACCTGTCGGTCTCCCTCGATATCGTCGATGAGATGAACCAGATCGTCCTAGAAATCCTGTCCCTGTCCTCTGTCCAAGAATTGGCTGGAGACAAGGAGTGGATCCAGCTGGATCAGGTCTTAGAGCAGATCCTCGACCAGTACAAGGTCTTGGCGCAATCTCGCTCGCTCACGATTGACAATCAGATCCCAGCCAAACCAGTCTATATGGACCCAGCGATTCTAAAATTGGTCCTCTCAAATGTCATTAGTAATGCCGTTAAGCATTCGGATGCCGGTGGAGAGATCCAGCTCCGTCTCGAAGAGAAAGGGACGCATTTGGCTATTGAAAATACCAGCCAGGAAATGGTAGAGACCGCTGAAATGCCAATGACCGCTAGCCGTCAGAAGAAGGAAGGCGGCTTGGGACTCTTTGTGGTCCAACACTTGCTAGACCATGAAGAACTGGCCTACCAATTTGATAAAACGGCTATGGGCTTGCGCTTCCGCATGGAACTGCCCAAAGATCCACAAGAATAAAAAAAGAGGCTGGGACAGAAAGTCCTAGCCTCTCAGTTAGAATTCGATTGTTGTAGCAAGACGCAGTGGTTGAGTGGGCTACTACAGCTGATTTCATCAGCTTTGTACAGCCCTACTCAACCAGTGCGTAGCTGGGACGACGAAATCGAATTCTAACGAGATTAGCGATTTCTGTCCCAGCCTCTTTTGTATTTAATCAACCTTTTCTACCTTTAGCAATTGGCCGTGTTTTAATTCATAAATGGTATCCACATAGGTCAGGATGGAGCGGTCATGGGTCACCATGATGGCGCTCTTGTTTTTGGATTTGACTTCTTTCTGGATCAACTGGGCGATTTCTTGCCCTCGATCTGGGTCTAGGCTAGCCGTTGGTTCATCGGCTAAAATGACCTGTGGATTTCCGATGAAGGCTCGAGCGATGGCTGCCCGTTGTTTTTGCCCACCGGACATCTGATTCGGGTATTGGTGGTAACAAGCTTCGATGCCCTAGATCTGCCAACAAGGCTTTGACTTCCTCTTGGCGTTTTTTCTTGTCCTTTTCCCCTTTTAATTTGGCCACCAGTTCTAACTGGTCACCGATTTTCATATAGGAGAGGAGCTGGTGATCTTGAAAGATAAAGCCGAGCAATTCCAGCCGTTTTTGCGTCCACTGGCCTTGGTTGAGGCCGGTCAAGTCTTGGCCAGCGATAGAAATCCGCCCCTCGTCCGCTGATAAGAGTAAACCAGCGATGGCTAAGAGAGTGGATTTACCAGATCCTGAAGGGCCCAAGATGGCGACAAATTCGTTGGGTTCGACGCTTAAATTCAGCTGATTGAGGACATGGTGCATCTGGCTGCCATCGGCGTAGGATTTTCTGATATTTTCTAATGCGATAATGGCCATCTTATTCTCCATTTCCACCAATGACTTCGATTGGATCTACTTTTTTGATTTTGACAAGGGACAAGGCACCACACAAAATAGAGGTCAGGATAAAAGCTAACTGAGATGGTGAGATTGTCTTTCAGGGTCATAAAGGAAGGGACGCTATTGGGTAAAAATGGCGCCATCATGGTTGCCAAGCCAAGCCCCAGCAGTACTCCGATGAGGGAGATGATGGTGAGCTGGGATAGTTGGACATAGGTAATCTGGCTCATGGACATGCCAATGGCCTTCAAGACGCCGAACTGTTTCAACTTCTGCAAGGGTGAGGATATAGAAGAAGACCCCAAGGATAGCAGAAGAAGCGAGTAAGAGCACCCACGTGATCATCCGTAGCGTCAGGTTTTGAGCCTTGTAGCCAGGGATTTTATCGATCACTTGCTTCTTATCCGCCACCATCAAGTTGCTGGCTAGATCGCTAGAAGTGATGCTTTTCTTGGTCACAAGGGTTTGGGCTTGCCATTGATAGCTTGGATCTGTTTTTTGCCGCATGCCTGTGTAGGTATCCGAGCTGATAAAACCAATCTCGCTATAGCCGTATTTGGCATTTTTTGCGAAAGGCCACGACCTTGAGTTTTTGCTTAGAAGTTTTGTCGATCACTTGATCGCCGACTTGGATCCCTTCATCCTCTTTGAAAGAACTGGTCCAGAAATGACCTCGTTTTTCTTTAAGTCGGAGATCTTGAGGTCTGTATCTTCCATGATTGGATTGAGGATTTCTTCTTCGTTGTGATCGGTCGCGAAGTAGGTGATATCCAGAGTGTTGGAATCCTCTGATTTTTGAGACGGTTGCTCGCTGGATGGACAAGCCCGAATAGTCCATCCCCTCTATCTTTTGGACCTCATCTAAATCCTTCGCCGTAATAGTTGAAAAGGGGATAATCCCTTCTGAATCCGTCGAAAGGATGTAGTGCAGCGACCCATAGTTATCGATTTGGGCCGATACCGACCGGCCCAGTCCATTTGTCAGACCGGATAAAAACACCACCATAAACATGAGAATGGTGATGAGGAGTTCAATCAGGATAAACTTCTTGGGTTGGTATTTAATTTCATTCCATGCGAATTTTCATATTCGTTCTCCTTTTAGCACGGAGGTGCTCGAGTAGCTCGGCACCTAAACATACTCTACCATCATACCACAAGTGGGGGGATAATAGGAGGCTGGTGTTTGGTAGAGTATGAAGGAATCGGATTTGTTTACTGTATTCCATTTGTTTCTCAATTATTAATTATTAATTGTTAATGTATACAAAAAAAGAGATATACTATAGACAAGCAAAAAAAGCCTTGGTTATCAAGGCTTTTTTTCCTGTTGATTTAGATGCCCCTGCATGAATTTTTTAAGAACTTTTCATATTGAAAATAATCAAAAATGTGAAATATAGATGATTTTAGGGAAGTACTTTTAGGTGTTTTCAATGCATGATATAAAAAGTGGGGTAAAACAGATTGACTCACATTTGGTTTGAAAACCTATAATACCTAATGATTATGCTATACTAGATATATAGTGTTTTTTATCAATAAATATCAGTGCGAGATCAAATCGGAGGATAAAATGGAAAAAAACAAATTAATGAGAAAAATTCGTGAAATTGCACAAAGTGTTAATGAGACGATACCAGTAGCTAGGGATAATCTTTATATCGGCATTAATCTTTCTTCTGATGGAGGAGGAGTATATTATTTCTTTAATGAAGAAGGGAAAAATGAGTATATCTACAATCTCTATATTCCAAAAGCAATATAGTATTCCTATTTCAGAATTTAAAGAAAATGAAAGACGCAACTTTAGACTGGCTTGGGAGTTAAGAGAAATTTTTGAAAAAGAAGGACAGGCATTGTGGTCTTCTTGTACGATAAAGGTTCTTGGCACGAACTTATCTGCTGAATTTGACTATGCACCATGGAATCAAAGTGGCTTTGGACCAAGTGCTCTTTTAAAATATTTTAAGTATAAATACCTTGGTTTTGAACCTCGCGATGAAAAAAAGAGCTTGAGCAGTTTAAAGCTATGGAGGTCTTCCAAAGAGCATAATAGCAAATAGTTATATCAAAGAATAAACCACCCTCGCGGTGGTTTTCTTGTGGTTTTATCAGGGCTGATACATATGGTATGTGGTATACTGTGATTGTAGAGAAATGATGCTAAAAAAACCAAATTGGAGGATAAAATGGAAAAACAAATTAATGAAAAAAATTATCGAGATCGTGCATCAAGCCAACGATATGATTCCAGTAGAGTGGGATGATTTGTATATTGTAATAGAGATGGACAAGACCTATAGTGGCGAAGCCTATTTTTATTTTAAATATAAGAATGAATATCATTACCATCTTGAAATGTCAGAAGATTTTGGTCTATCAATGATGGAAGTTCTAAACGAGAATACCGTTTTATTTGAAAAAAATGTGAAGAACTGAAAAAAAGTATTCGTTGAGAATGATTTGGCGGATTGGTATATTTGTATCATTCATTTGGATGAAGATAATAAGCTGTCAGTCGACTTTGACTATGCGCCATGGTTGGCAAGTGATTTTGGACCTACTGCTCGTATGAACTTTTTCAGATATCAGTTTCTTGGTTTTGAACCTCGAAATGAAAAAGAACTAGAGCAGTTCAAGGATATGGAGGCTTTCCAAAAGAGAGCATAATGGAAAATAGTTATATCTAAAGAACAACCCACCTCGGAGGATAAAATGGAAAAACAAATTAATGAAAAATTATAGAAATCGTTCATCAAGTAAATGATATGATTCCAGTTGAATGGGATGATCTTTATATCAATTTTGAAGTAGATAGAACCTTAAGTGGGGAGTTAACTTTTTTTCTTTAAATACAATGGAGAGTACCATTATTTCTTTTTATATACCCTCGAGATTTTTGGTGTTTCTAAGTTGGAATTTTTTTGAGGAGTATGATAAATTATTTGAAAAGGTTCAGGAATTAAAAAAAGTCTTCATAGATAATGAATTGAGCGATTGGTCAGCAGGGTTGATTCATTTGGATGAGAATAACAAGCTATCAGTGGACTTCGACTATGCTCCTTGGCTCGAAAGTGACTTTGGACCAAGTGCTAGAACCTCTTTTTTTCCAATATAAATATCTCGGAAAGCAACCTGACAATGAAAAAGAACTTGAGCAGTTCAAGGCTATGGAGGCCTTCCAAAGAGAGCATAATGGAAAAATAGTTATATCTAAAGAACAAACCATCCTCGCGGTGGTTTTTCTTGTGGTTTAATCAAAG
>BNJU01003733.1_pt1 | contig 26198 bp, 27 predicted proteins | sample 8539281 | NCBI WGS metagenome assembly BNJU01 (sample SAMD00202456, study PRJDB9452) | human saliva metagenome | isolation source: human saliva | place: Japan
AACAGAAACAAGGAGATCGCGTGCGCTCCATGAATTGTCGAGCTTAATAACGTCAGCAACAGATTGAGCCATTCACCGGCCTTAGAACCACCATTGCGTAATCTTGCCAGCTGCTGCCCGTCGGCGGCGTCGAACATAACCGAACGGGTAACGGCGCGGTCGCCTGGCCGAAGCGACTGTGGGACGCCACAGGGCGATGAGCGTGCCGCCGTTGCGTGGGAAGCACCGTCACACCTGGTCGGGGAGTCGCGCCCAGACGATGGGCGACGGCCGCCAGGACCCGCCTGCTGGCCGATTGATGATACGGGGTAGGGGCGCCGGCGGACTGGAGCACGGGACGGGCCGGATGTTCCTCAACGATCGTGGGGAACCGGAAGGGCGCTCATGGAGCATCTCCTTGGGTGAGGCCGGGGGCCAGGCCGGGATGTTGGGATGGAGCGGAGGGTCAGGGAAGGTCGGGGGCGGGCGAGCAGGACAGAACCGCACAGGCGCAGGTGGCACCGACAGACACGGAGCCGTCGGACGGTGGGGCGGCACTCACCGCTCCACCTCCTGCGCCTGAGACTCCACGCCAGCTCGCGACGACGCCTGTACGTACTGGCGGACCCACCAGAGTACGGGACGATCTGGCACAAGTCACCAGATCACCAGGCCAGGATAGACCGGCAGCATCAAAGACGTGAGGACCCAGGAGGCGAGGTTCATCGGCACAGGATGAGGACCGGCACCACCTGGAACTGCAGCCCGCGTGGATCGGTCATGTGTGAAGGCTGCTTGCCGTACTCGACGGCACGACGTAGGCGTGAGCCCTGAAACGGCCGGCAGGACGATATCTTATGGACGCCCGGTGAGCGGCCCAGGGGTGACGTACCAGGCCAGTATGGAGAGATCCGCCCCACTGAAGGCGATGGCCGGTTTCGAAGTTCTCGACGCGCTTGTCGGCGCGGGCGCTGAGCGAACATCGAGTCATGGCCCACGCCGGCACGCCATGACGGTCTGGGTCGCATGTTGAACAGCTGTTGGCCAGGCCGTACTCGGCCAGGGGCCTGGGACTGCGGGCAGGTGGGACGGGAGGCGGGTCGGTCTGGAAAGGCGATCGGGATGGCCAGGGACTGCGAGCTGGGGGCCCGCGAGTGTGACGATGCGCACGCCGCACGCTGCGCAGCCGGGGCGTCGCCGGGCCTCCTGAACAGCGGGTGGCGCGCAGGCGGCGACGATGCGGTGGCCGAGAGCGCGCGCGTTGGCGACGTAGGGAGTAGATGGCACGGCGTTGCCACGCCCGAGGCCGGTGACGATGGCCAGCAGCAGGAGGCGGGACATGGCCGGGAGACGACGCTGGCTGATGACCTGCGTATTGACGCGACGAGCCGATGTTGACCGCTGCCCACGGACGCGGGAGAGCTGCGGCGTAGATGATGACAGGGCAGACGGTGGCGGTGAGTCCGCCGCCCTCCGTGAGCTTGCAGCAGCCCGTGCCAGGCGCAGCAGCAGCGAGTGAGCGGTGCCGACGGTGCTGATGACCGGGCGGGCCGGGCAGCACGCGGACGGCGGTGATCCAGGCGTGCGCCGCACGCGGTCGTGGCCGGGTCGGTCGGGCTGGCCACCGTGTCGAGATGACCGCGCCGATGCGGGTCGGTGAAGGGCATGAGCGTGGGGAAGGTGGCCAGCAGGCCGTACTGGGCGCGAGCGTCGGCGAAGTGCCGGATGATGGGGCTGGTGTTGACGAGGCCGAGGAGCCCGGAACTCCCATGACCACCAGCCTGTGGCCGCTGTGGTTTCCACAGACGACCAGCTGGCGCCCGACGACGACCCCCGGCGCTGAGGGACCCTGAGCCGCCGCAGCGGCGCGTCGGAAGCCCGACGTCGCCCGCATCACTTTGCCTCAACCTGAGCCGAGCTTGCGCGCGCCCTGCGCTATCGGCAGGTCGCCCGCCTCAGCGGGCAGCGATCAGGGCAGCGCCGTCCGTCGACTGCACCTCGGCCGACTCGAGGCCACCCGCAGCGTCAGAGGCTGACTGGACGCATCGTAACACTCCTGTGTTGCCAGGAAGGTCACGACTCCGGCATCGGAGGACGCGAGTCGGGCACGGACGACGACATCATCGCTGACGACCTGGTATCTTTTGTTTATCGTCTTGTGACACATGACATTGACCGACCGCACCCACTTAGCTGCTTAATGACCGTCTGCGTGCAGCAACGCTACGCTGGAAGAACCCTGGAAGGAAGGTCCTCATAGGCGCATTGGCACCTCCATGTCGTTGCGCTCTGCTAACATGCGGACTCGACTCAAAACTCACCTCGACTCCTCATCTTCAGCCCTGCAGTGTACTTGGCCCGCTACAAATAACGCCCGCAAGAGTTAGTAGCATTCTAAAGAGCTGCTGCTGTTCACGACGTCCCGTCAGCACTACTCGACAGTTCTCGAGCAGTTGCTGCCCACCCACGATCATCCCTGCAGGAGTCCACCTTGTCTGGTTCGACCTGGCCACACTGCAGCGCGAGCAAACGCTGCCGGCGCGTCGCTCGGCAGCAGCCGACGCCCTCCTACCGCTCGCGCAGTCGCCCGGGCGCACGCCTTGGCCTCGTCATCGGCTCGTCCTGTCATGACCTCTTCGCCGTCGCGGTCCCCTCTGGGTCCTGCTCCTGGGCAACCTGCCACTGGTCTGGTCCGCCGCCACCGTGGGCGCTCGATGGTGCTCACGGCCTGGTTTCCCTGGGGCCCTCGGCATCGACGCGCCGTCGAGCGGCCAGGCCCGCGCGCGTTAGCGTCGCCGCTGCTGCCGTGGGCGTCCCGGTGCTGCTGCTGGCGACCTGTCCGGTTGCGGACCACCTTGCTCGTCTACCCTGGCGTTGCCCAGCTCCTCCTGGCCGTCACCGGGCGATCCATCGAAGACCCGGGTGGCTGCGCCGCCGCCGCCTCGAGGGGCACTTCATCGCCACACCCTCATCGTCATGGGCTCCGGGCGCCCAGCCCATGCTCGCCAACTGCGCCGCCACATGGACGCTGCCTCATCGTGGGCTGCGCTGTCCTCGGGGCCGGGACCGCGCCTTCCACGCGCGCGAGCCCGTCCGCAGTCCCAGCGCATCGCGGACCCTGCACGCCGGGCGCATCGACGCCGTCATGACGGTCGGCTCGGTCACTCCGCGGACCTGGTCACCCCTCATGCGCGGCCTGGAGGCACCCAGGTGCGCCTCGTCGTCCGCTCCAGGCCTGCGGGACGTCGTGCCCGGGCGCTTGTGCAGCGTGACCGTCACGCAGCGGACCGGCCTCTGTCGCCAAGTCAAGACCCGCCCGCACCCGCGCCATGGCGCGGGCCCTGTTCGACCGGCTCGCCGTGCGCCGTCGAGGCTGCCTCTCATCTCTCGCCGCTGGCTGGCCACCGCGCTCGCGATCCGCCTCCGGCTCGCCGGTCCGGTGCTTCACACCCAGACCACGTGGGCGAGGACGGCCAAACCCCTTCACCATGTGGAAGTTCCGCGCATACACCGACTCCGATGACGCCCGCGCGCGCGCCTCGGTGAGTCAGAGGCGGCGGCGGCGCCGCAACGAGTGATGTTCAAGGACCGTCGGACGCGCGTCGCATCACCCGCGTGGGCCGCTGGATCACCGACGTCTGTCGAGTTGACGAGCTCCCGCGGCTCATCCAACGTCGTGCGCGGGGACGCGAGCCTGGTGGGGGCGCGCGCGCCCTGCGTCGAGGTCGCCAAAGTACGGCGCCGAGGCACTGCGTCGTCTCCTGGTCGAAGCCGGGCTGACCGGCCTGTGCGGATCTCCGGGCGCTCGGACCTGTCCTGGAGCCTCGACCGTGGCCTATGGACCGTCACTACGTGGAGAACCGGGGCGGAGCCCTGGACGCAGTTCTTCGCCGGAACGCTGCGCGCGGTCATCGGCGGAAGAAGCCTACTGAGTGATCACCGGCTGCGTCGGCGGCTTCGACGTGCTGCGTGCACCTCAGCATCCTCACCGAGGCGGCCGAGCTGTGACCGACGCCTCATCGCGGGCGTCGCCACCGACGAGTCGCTCCGAGCGGATGAAGCGCGAGCCCCATCGTGCCCCCTGGCCGAGCGCATCGCGCGGTGGCCGCCGCTGCATGGTGGACTCGGTGCGGACTGCGACGGGACAAAGCGCCTGGCCTGGAGAGCGCTCGCGTCGGCGGGCGATGCTGTTCAAGGGCACCGACTGGGAGGACACGGACCAGGGCGTCGCCTGGAGGCCGAGATGGCCGAGGTCAGCGCCTCGGTAGTCATTGACCTCCGCTACACCCCACCACTCACTCGACGATGCTTGCGCGACTCCCTCGTCCAGGGTCGTCTCACCAGTCAAGGGCGGTGACCACTTCGTAGCGAGCTTCAGCGCTCGCGCCGTCGAGGCGGCGTCGACTCACGCGCAGCGCCTCCGGTGCCGGTGACGGCGGGCAAACAGCGATCCGACTCCGGCACCGCTCAGACCAGATCGCGGGACTCGCGGAGCCGTCGGTCTGCTCGCTCATCGTGCCGCCGCGCCCTGCGCGGCGGCGGGCCGCCAGCCCTGGCAGCTCCGCCAGGCCGCCTCCGACGACGCCGTGGAGGGCGTCGATTCAGGGCTGACCTCCGCGCTGCTCCCGGCTGGCCGCGAGCGCTTCCGCATCTGTCGCGCGCCCAGCGCAGCGGCTGCGACACCGCAACGCCTATGTCGTCACTGGCCGCCGTCGTCTGGCCGTCGCCGCCTGGGAACGGCAGCACCTGGCAATCACGAGAGCGTGGCCCGAGGCCGACCTGCACCTCAACGACGGCGGCGTGCGGTCACCTCGACCTCCAAGCACCTGGTGGCCCGCCTCCAGCCTGCTCCCGCGAGGTCGACGGCAACGATCCGCACCTCCTCGTCCTCCTTCGACGTCACCCAGAACGCCGAGGACATCCTGGTCCCCGCGACTCCAGCGACGCCTCGGTCTCCTCGGTCCCGAGCTCACAGGTCCTTCTCAGGACGCACCCAGCTCACCAAGGGCGCGACCAATCGTCCTGCGGCGACCGGGTCATCGCCATCGACAGGTCAGGGACGATCCGCGCCGCCAAGGCCAGACGGCCGGCTCCCTGACCGCCGCGGCGCCGTGGTCACCGGCATGCCCGACGTCGTGGCCGTCGTCGGCTGGGACGGCGCCATGCGCATGCCTCAGCCGCGACAGTCGCTGGTCTCCCTGGAGGCCGACGCAGGCAAGAGACTGGAGGAGGCCAGCTGACCTCCTTGAAACTGACCTCCGGCACCGATCTGGCCATCACCTGCCGTCGGCGACAAGCCCTGATGGTCCTGAGCGCAGCACCGGCATCCTCCACCTGCCCGGGCAAGACCGTCAACCTGGGGACCTCCGGCCTGGTCGCTCCAGCCCCTGAGGCCGACTCAAGTCCTGGCCTCGCGCACGACTCGCATCTCGCACCCTGGACGGGGCAAAGAGTCACCAGGACGCCGTCGTCCAAGGAGAGCCCGGCCCCCGAGGACGTGCCCGCCCAGCCGGTGCGCTGGGCAGTCGTCTACGCGGCCTGGTCGCTCGGGCCAGTTCGCGCAGCTGCTCGGGTCTGTTCGGCGGCGGCACCGAGACCCCCACGACGACAAGCTCGCCTCCCTCGCGCTGATCTTCGGGTCAACCGCGACGCCATCGTTGCTTTCAACGACCTGGAGACGGGCTCGGTGTGCTGCCAACGACGACCTCGTCCTCATCGACGACTGGACGGACAAGACATGCCGACGACAACGCCGATCTGCAGGACGACTCGCCAACACTCGGACTCCCAGACGCCCGCCGGAGCGCCACCGAGGAGAACCACGCAAGGCGGTCTGACGACAACTCGCGTGCGCCCCGGGCCGCTCGCGCTCCTGCCCGGTGCTGGCCAGCGACTCCGATCCCGACGGCGACGTCCTCACCGCCACCCCGCAGGACAACGGCGGTCGCTGATCAGCCCGCGCCCAGGCCCGGACTGGCCCTGCGCGCGGACACGACACGCCTCGCAGCGCTTCTCCCGTGCCCTACGGCCGACGACGGCGCTGGCGTGACGACTCCGCCATCGCCACCGTGGACGATCCACGGCTGGGACGTCAACGGCGCCCGAAGCAGAATCACACCCCCGAGCCCTGACCGTCGCCGAGGGGCCTCCGGCTCCTGGACGTGCTGGGCCACTGGCTGGACCCCTGACGGGGACGACCTCTACCCTGGTCTCCGCCCAGGGTGAGCTGGACGTCAGGTCTCCAACGAGGCACCGTCACGGTGCGTAGCAGGGCGGCACCAGCGTCTCGACGGGACCGTCACAGTACGTCTCCGACGGCCGGGGAGACCACCTCCGGCGTGGTCAGGTCGATGTGCAGCCGAGCTCCAGTCGGCCAAGCCGATCGCCAACTGCCGACCACGTGCGCGTCGCTCGCGGGAACCAAGGCCGTCGTCTCGCCCCTGGACAACGACACCTCCCCTCCGGGGAGACGCTGCGCCTGGCCAGCGGGTCCAGGAGAGTCTCGGCCGGGACCTCGATCGACGTCGACCAGCAGGCGGGCGTCTTTACCTTCTCCACGCCGACCAGTGCCCAGGCCCAGACTTACTACACTCACCTACGACGTCGTGGACGGGGCCAGACACGGCCCAGGAATCGTGCGCGTGGACGTCACCCCAAGGCCGACGCCACGGTGCCGCCCTGGGTCGAGAACGACACCGCCCTGCTGCGCAACGGCGGCTCGACGACCATCGCCCCGCTCAACAACGACTTTCGACCTCCGAGATCCTGGTCCTACAGTCGGTGAGCACCCCGCCGGACTCCCGCGTCACCGTCACGGTCGTGGACCACTCCCTGCACGCAGATCACCGCGGCCAGCACCGTCAGCCAGCCTGACGGTGGACTACACGGTCACCAGCGAACCTCCAGCGCCACCGGGAAGGTCGCGCGTCGTCGGTGACCCAGTCCCAGTCCCAGCCGCCGGTGGTCACGACGACACGGCCGTCGGGCCGGCGACGTCGTCGGCCATCCGTCCTGGACAACGGCTCCTCCCCTCGGGCCTCCAACCTGTCGGTGGACTCCCAGGTCAGCCTGGTGGGCGACGAGCTCGGGCACCGCCTGGGTCAGCAGGAGACACCGTCCGCTTCCGCGCCGGCAGCCAGCGGACGCACCTCCTGCGCCTACACCGTCAAGGACGACCAGGGGCAGACCGCCTCGAGGTCCTCACCGTGGAGGTGCGAGCGCAGGACGCCGAGCACAACTCGCGCCCTCACCGCGCAACCTGGAGGCCCGCACCCTGGCCGGCTCGTCCCACGAACATCACGCGCCCTGGACGGCGCATCGACCCCCGACGGCGACTCGGTGAGCCTCGTGGGACTCAACGAGGGCCCCCTCCTGGGCTCGGTGGAGGTCAACTCCTCGTGGCTCGACCTAGCAAGCCCTCCGAGGCGCCACCGGCACCGACGCACCTTCACCTACGTCGTCGAGGACCGCTTCGGGGCCCAGTCCACCGGCACGGTCCGCGTGGGCGTCGCCCAGGCCTCCCCGCTCAACGTGGCCCCGGTGGCCACGACGACCTGGTGGTGGCCAAGCCGGGATGCACCGTAGCAAGTGGACGTCTGTCCAACGACCTGGACACCGACGGCGACACCCTGTGTCCCTGGAGGGCGACCCGGTCTCCAGCGACCCGTCGCTGGGCGTGTCCACCGCGCCGGCCGCCTGCGATGCTCAACCTGCCCGGAGCAGGGGCAACCACTCGGTCACCTACACCGTCTCCGACAGGCGCGCGGCACTCACGAGCACCGGCACCGTCACCGTCCAGGTCTCCAGCAACGCGCCGCTGGCCAACCCGGTGGGCGTGGACGACTACGTGACCGTCGACCAGGTCGACGCCAACGGCGGTGACCGTCGGTCTGGACAACGACAAGGACACCGACGGCTCGCCGTGGGACCTCAAGCTCTCCTCCTCCGGCCCCGACGTCGAGGTGGGCAGGACTCCCTCAGCCTCGCGGTGGGCGAGACCCAGCGGCTGGTGCTCTACACGATCACCGACGCCGACGGGCTGACCGGTCACGCCGTCGTCGTGGTGCCGGCCAGTCCGCCCTGCTCGCATCAACCTCGAGCCGTGCCCGCCCGCGTACGTGCCGTGACAAGACCACGGACATCAACCTGTCCTCCTACATCCCTCACCGTGAGGCACGAAGCCCGTCATCGCGGACGCCCTCCTCGATCCACACGGCCCAAAGGCACCAAAGGACGCCAAGATCGCCTCGAGCAGGACGGCACTGTCCTTCACGCCGCGGTCAGGCTGACCGGCCAGACCTCAGTGACCTTCACCGTGGCCGACGGCACCGGCTCAGACGCCCTGGGCTCCACGCTCACGCTGCCGATCGTCGTGGACTCCTCAACGAACAAAGCCGCCGACCTTCCACCCCACCGAGTGACGGTGGCGCCGGCGAGGAACCGTGACGGCCAACCTGGCGCCATGACCACCGACCCGGATCCGAGCGACAAGCTCTCCTTCCAGGCCGGCCCCGCCCCGCGAGAATGTCGACATCTCCCTGAGCGGGTCGTCGCTGTCCGTCAAGGCCTCCGACAAGGCCACCGAGGGCTCACCGGCTCCATCCCGATCACGGTCTCCGACGGCGTCAACCGCCCGGTGAGCGCCTCCCGCCCGTACGGGTGAGCGCCTCCAACAAGCCGCTCATGACCACGGCGCCGATCACCCTGGAGTCCGCGCAGCGGCGAGGCGGTGAGCGCCGACGTGTCCACGGCGGTGAGCAACGCTTCCCGGACAAAGCCGATCACCCTGTCCGGCACCCGACGATCACCTCCGGACAGGGCACGGTGAGATGTCTCCGGCACCACCGTGACCATCACCCCGACCCGCCGGCTTCCGGCACCATCACCGCGCAGTACAGGGTGCTGGACTCCACCGGATCCGAGTCGCGGGCCGTCACCGGCATCATCACCGTGCAGGTCGGCGGCGCCCCACCGCCCTCCGGGTGAGGCGTGGCTGCCCATGGACGCGACCTCGGCGCGCGTGTCCTGGAAACGACAGGGCCTCCACCGGTTCCCCATCACCGGCTACAAAGGTGAGCGTCGACGGCGTCACGACAGGGCCTGCGACCTCCAACTGCCTCATCAGCGGCCTGAGGCCAGCCGCTCCCTACACCGTCCAGGTGGTGGCCACCAACAAGTACGGCGACTCCGACGCGGCGACGGTGTCCTACCAGCACAACGCCACGGCCAAGACGCCCGCCGCACCCACACTGGCGGCCAGCTCGGGCAGCCTCACCGTCAGCTGGAACGAGGTGGAGGACCCCACCAGGTCCGGAATGACCTATGACGTGCGTCTGTCCAACGGGAGATCAGGACCGGGCTCACCGGGACCCAGGCCGAGATCGCCGTCGGCTCGGGCCGCAGCTACACCGCGCAGGTGCGCGCCGTCCCGAACCAGGGAGCACCCTCGGCATGGTCCTCTCCGTCGAACCAGGTGACGCCCTTCGGGGGCCAGCACCCCCGGAACTCCCGTCATCACCCCCAACGGAGGAACGGTCACCGTCGGCTGGCAGGCAGCCAACGGCAACGGCAGCCCCGTCAGTTACAGCTGTACTACTCCAACGGCAACACGAGCGACTCGAAGAACGTCGGAGGCGCCACCTCCACCAGCGTCTCACTGTCTCCGGGATCCTGGACCTTCTGGGTCGTGGCCGACAACGGTCACGGGACCAAGACCTCGGCCCAGGCCAGCTACGCCTACAAAGTCGACTCCCGCTGCCCCTCGGACCCCCATCGTCAGAGCCACCGGCAACGGCGGAGGCTCTCCGTCAACGCCTCGCCGCGGGCCGGTAACGGCTGGAGCGTGGGCGACCTGTCGGTGGAGTACTCGGTCGACCAGGTCAACTGGACCAGTTCCTCGACCATCCGGGGCCTGACCGACGGGCGGGCCTACACGGTCTACGCCCGGACCAACGGCGGCGGGCAGTACTCCGAGGTCGTCTCCTCCTCACCCGGTGGCGCCCTCACGGTCCGCCGTCGGCGCCCTCGGTCAGCTGCGAGCTCACGGCAGGCAGAAGCAAGCGCTCGTGCTCCTGGACCCCAGCGCCAACAACGGCGCCGGCACCAGCTACGAGCAGTCCGACGACGCCGTGTCAACACCGTGAGGACATCGAGGTGAGCGAGGCTACGACGAGAAGCTCAAAGCGCGGCGAGGCCGTCACCTGGTGCGTGCGTGACGAGACAACACCGGCTACCTCGAGGTGGGGCTGCGGCACCGTCTGCCAGGCCGCCAAGCAGGACGACGATGACGACGACGACGATGACGACGACGACGAGCAAGACCGTCCCGGTCGGCACCCGAGACGCAGTTCTACGTGGACTACACGCAGACCTGCCGTCCCTTCGGCCGCTGGGGCAGCTGCTACCAGATGGTCTTCGATCTCTCCGGCAACCCCAACGGCACCCTGTCCTGCGGCTACTGGTACTGGGACACCTGGGACTGGGCAGCCCGCTTGGAACGGAGGAGAGTAGCCCTCGATAAGAACGGCTACTCCCGGCACAAGTTCCCCACCGGACACCGAGACTGGGACCAGTCCATCACCTGCACCCAGCAGTAACCGGATCATTAACCGGATCGATGCCCGGTACGCACCAACTCACACCTCACTCTCTCCACCCGAAGGATCATTGATTCCCATGCCGATGACCCCGAGAACGCGACATGGTTCGCTGACGCCTTCTCCACCATTGTCAACAACGTCGGTCAGGCGCTGCTGGACAAGGAGGACGTGATCAAACTGGCCCTGACCACCATGCTCTCCGAGGGCACCTCCTGCTCGAGGACGCCCCGCGAACCGGCAGACCGCCCTGGCGGGCCCTGGCCGCCTCCGGTGCAGGGACGCACTCGCGTATCAGTTCACCCCCGACCTGCTGCCCAGCGACATCACGGGCGTGACGATCTACGACCAGAAGACCGGCTCGTGGGACTTCCACGCCGGCCCGATCTTCTCCTCGATCGTCCTGGCCGACGAGATCAACCGGGCCAGCCCCAAGACCTGAGTCGGCGCTCCTGGAGGTCATGGAGGTCCCCAGGTGACGGTCGACGGCGTACGCCACACGACCGAGCGCCTTCATGGTCATCGCCACCCAGAACCCCATCGAGCAGGCCGGCACCTACCGACTGCCCGAGGCCCAGCTGGACCGCTTCCTCATGAAGAGCCTCCGTGGGCTACCCCACCGGGCAAGAGGCGCTCACCCAGATCCTGTCCAGCTCGGCCCACCCGGACCGTTCCAAGAACCTGTCCGCGGTGGTGGCCTTCTCCGTCGTGGCCTCCATGGCGGACCTGGCCGCCACCAACCACATCGAGAACTCGGTGCTGGACTACATCAGGCGCCTGGTCGAGGCCACGCGCGCCGCCGAGCGAGACCCCGCATGGGCGTGTCCACCCGTGGCGCCATCGGCATGGCCCGCGCCGCCCGCGTGTGGGCCGCCGCCCAGGGACGCAGCTTCGTCCTGCCCGATGACGTCAAGGACCTCGCTCAGGTCGTGTGGGCCCACCGCCTGGTCATGGACCCCGACGCCGAGTTCACCGGCACCACCGCCTCCGGCGTCATCACCGCCGCCCTGGGCCAGGTCCCCGCACCCACGACCCGCGACTGAGCCGTATGCCGCCTCCAGACGACGTCGCGAGCCCCTCCCGCCCGGTCCGTCCGGGGCCCCGCGGGCCGGGCCGGCGCATCCACCTCCCCGCCGCAGCGTCCCCGGGCCTCCTCGAGCGTCGGCGGCCGCGGCGGCGTCATCGTCGGCCTCCGCAGATGCCGCCCTGACCGCCAGACCGGCGGGGTCCCGACTGACCGACGCCATCGCCACGGCGCTGAGACCGCTGCGCTGGCTGCTGCACACGATCACCCCGGTGGGCTGGGGCTGCCTCGTGCTGCTCGCGGCCTGCGGCCTGACCGGCGCCGTCATGGGGTGGCAGGAGGCCTGGAGCGCCGCCGCGGTCGTCGGCGTCGTCGTGGTGAGCGCCTGGCTGTGGCTCATCCCCCGCGGCGGCTACTCGGTCAACCACAGCCTGCTCGAGCCCCGCGTCACGGTGGGCGACCACGCCCTCATCCGCCTGACCGTCACCAACCCGCGCACCCGGCCGCTGCTGCCCTCGCGCATGGAGATGCCGGTGGGGCCGGGGCGCGCCGTCTTCGTCGTTCCCACCCTGACCCCCCGGGCCGTCCACGAGCGGGGCTTCGTGCCTGCCCACCCAGCGCCGCGGCATCGTCACCGTGGGTCCGGTCCTGGCGGTCCAGCGCGACCCGGTGGGGCTGCTCCAGCGCGAGCGCTCCCTGACCGAAGCCCAGAACATCCACATCCACCCGCGCACCCTGCGCCTGAACACGGTGCTGCACGGCGTCCTACGGGACATCGAGGGCGCTGTCACCCAGGACCTGTCCAGCTCCGACGTCGCCTTCCACGCCCTGCGCGACTACGTCCCCGGCGACGACCGGCGCAACGTCCACTGGCGCACTACCGCGCGCACCGGAAGGCTCATGGTGCGTCAGTTCGAGGAGACGCGCCGCTCCAGCCTGCTCGTCCTGCTGTCCACCCGTCAGGACGACTACGCCGGTGAGGAGGACTTCGAGACCGCGGTGTCGATCGCCTGCTCCCTGACCATGGACGCGATCCAGGACGGCCGCGAGGTCCGCTTCGTCACCCAGATCGGTTCCCTGCCCACCTCCTCGTCCCTGCGGATGCTGGACACGTCCTGCCTGCTGAGCACCGGTGAGGACGACGTCAGCTGCGACCTCCTGGTGCGACACGCCTGTACGGCGTACCCCGAGGCCTCTATCGTCGTCCTTGTCACCGGTCAGGAGGTCGACCGCGCCACCCCTGGCCCGGGCCGCAGCTTTGCTCCTCTGTCCATGGTGGCCGTCACCCTGCGTGCAGGGCAGCAGGGTCTGTCGCGCCTCCACGCCGGAACGATGCCGGTGGTGGACGCTGGACCGTCTTGAGCAGCTTCCCACCGCCCCTGAGGCGAGCACTATGACCCCTCGACGACCTCCACCACCTGGCCCCGCGCACCGCGAGCTCTCCTGCCTCCGGATCGCCCGCCGAGGCCCCTCGCAGGCAGCCGGGCAGCCCTCCGCGCGCTCCCCTGAGTCCTCCTCCTCGTGGCTGACGGCGACGTCGTCGCGCACGCGCAACCTCTACAGCACCGAGACGACTCGACCGGCCCGCTCGGTCACCGGGTGCCGGCCCGCTCCTGGCGCGTCCTTCCCAGGCCTGCGCTCTCGGCTCACCGCTTCCCTGCCTCCCCGGCGAGGCCAGCCGCCGCCACACCGGCGGTCGCCGCCCTCGAGCTGACCCCTGGCGGCCGGGATCACTCGCCGTCGGCGCAGTTCCCTTCCTGCCGGTCTTCGCCTCCGTCGTCGGCTGCCTGGCCGTCGGGTTACGGGGCACTCATCAGCGGCCCTGACGGCCTGGCTCTGCTCGCGCCTGCGCCTGTCGGTGCTGCCGAGCATGGCCGCCCTGGCGCTGGTGCACGTCCTGGTGGCCCCTGGCTGCTGACCGACGTCGGCTCCGGGCTCGCGGCCGTCAAGACCGTTCTGGCCTCCACGGTCACCGTGTGGCGCGACGCCCTGACCGTACCGATGCCGCTGAGCTCCTTCAGCGGCATGACGGTGCTGCCGTGGCTGGCCGGGCTGGTGGTCTCGGCTCTGGCGACCCGTCTCATCCTGGCGGGCCGCGAGGTCCTGGCCGGGCTGAGCCTCGTCCTGCTGCCCGTCGTCGGCATCGGCTGGGGCGGGCAGGAGGCCGTGCGCCCTACGGCGCTGGGCGTCCTGTTCGTCGTCGGCATCCTGGCCCTGTGGACCTGCGGCTCCCTGCGGCAGCGGCGCAGCCACGTCATCGAGGCCCTGGACCTGAGCTCCTTCTCCACGACCTCGGGGACCACGAGCGCCCGCTCGACCGGCGACCTGGGCCGGGCGGCGCTGCGCGGGGCGGTCATCGCGGCCGTCCTGCTCATGGTCACCTCCCTGGCCGCCATGGCCTCACCCCGCCGCGCCCTGCCTCCCGGACGGTGGTGCGAGACCCTGTTCCAGCCGCCCCTGGACCTGACCGAGTACGCCAGCCCGCTGTCCCTGGTGCGCACCCTGGAGACGGACAAGGCCCACCCGGCTCGTGAAGCCCTCCAACCTGCCCTAGGGCGGGCGCATCCGCATCGCCGCGATGGACTCCTACGACGGGCTGTCGGCCCACATCGGGCAGAACAGAACGGCCAGTCGCGCTCGAGCGCATCGGCGACAAGACCCAGCTGACGGCGAGCCGGCTCGACGGGAAGCAACGAGACCTCCTCCCTGACGATCGAGGACTACAGCTTCCCCAGTCCCCACCATGCCCGAGACGAGTCCGCATCGAGGTCCTCCGGCCCGCGTCAGTCCGCCCTGCGCGAGGGCATGTACTACGACAAGTTCTCCTCCACCGGCATCGCCACCAGCGGCCTGGCCGAGGCGACGTCCTCACCGAGCGGGTCGCCCCCTACACGCCGCCCTCGGAGGCCACGCTCAACAAGGCGTCCATCGCCCAGACCTCACTGGGCCCGATCGATCAGGTGCCGTCGTCGGTGGCCTCCCTGGCCAAGGAGATCGTCGGCGCGGAGTCCAACCCCATCGCCCAGGTCCGGGCGCTTCAGCAGCGCCTGCGCACGAGCTACTCTCGACGGCACCCAGAGCCCCTCCCAGCCGGGTCACGGGGCCGCCCGCATCGCCCTCGATGGTGGAGGCCGACTCCCTCATCGGCGACGACGAGCAGTACTCGGTCCTCATGATGCTCATGTGCCGCTCGCTCAACATCCCGGCGCGCGTGGTCGTGGGCTCGACCCGGCCACCGACGGCGATGCCAAGACCGTCACCGGTGAGGACGTCAAGGCCTGGGTGGAGATTCCCTTCGAGGGGCTGGGCTGGGTGTCCTTCGACGTCACCCCGGACCGCGACCAGGTCCCCCAGCAGCAGACCACCAGAAGGTCTCAACCCCGAGCCCAACGTCCTCCAGCCCCACTGCCCAACGAGGACCCGGCCCAGCTGCCCCCCAACTACGAGGACCCCCAGCGCAACGACCCCCAGGACGACGACAAGGGCGGCCTGCCGACGGCGGTCATCGTCGTGGGAGGCTCCATCCTGGCCATCGCGGCGGTCGTGGGCTCCGTCCTGGGCTGGAAGGCCTGGAGACGCAGCCGACGGCGGGGACGCACCGGCGTCGGCAAGGCCCTGGGGAGCCTGGGAGGAGATCCTCGACCGCGCCCGGGACCTGGGGCGCGTGCCCGGGTGGGGCGTCACCCGGCGCGAGGCGGCCGCGCAGCTGGCCCCGCACTTCCCGCAGGCCGATCTGCCCCGTTTCGCCGGAGCAGTTGACACTCAGGTCTTCAGCTCCGGGGAGCCCGCGTCGTACGCTCTGGGGAGTTGTGGGAATCCTCAGACGCGATTGTCCGCTCCATGAGTGCGGAACGCTCACGCCTGGGGCGGGCATGGCCCTGCTGTCCCCGCGCTCTCTTGTCCATCCCGCCGGGAGGCAGTCACGTCGACCAGGGAGGTTGCGGTCATGACGATCACGGCTGACGCCCGTAGCAGCGCCCCGACCGCTGCGGGGACGCCGACGTCCTCTCAGTCCACCACGGATGCGTCGCAGGCCGCGAGCGTGAGCCCGTACGGCAGAGTTCCCGATGCCTCCACAGCCCCCGACGGCGCCTCCCCCGACGAGCCGCCCCGCGGTGACGGCCAGGGCCGACGCTCCGACGACGCGGGCCCGCCGCTGCTCCCGGCTTCACCGCGCAGGGGCCGCGGAGGCCGCGTCGTCGGCTCGTCCCGGCCCCCGGTCAGGGCGCGTGTCGTTGCCGGGTCATCGACCTCGCCATCGGCCTCGCTCCTGGTGACGGGCACTGACCGTCCCTCATCTGGCAGGTGGCCGGCCAGCCGGTCCTGACCAGCGGGCTGATCGCCTTCGCCGTCGTGGTCGGTCTGAGGTGGCTCGCCATCGCCGCCACCGGATGGTCCCTGGGCGGGTTGCTGCTCAGGGTGCGCATGCTGGGCGCCCGCAACCAGACGCCCCTCCCCACTGGGGTCCTTCCTCCACGCGGACCTCATCCTGGCCGTCAGCGTCACCACGCTCGGCCTGGGCACCATCGCCCTCATGCGCTCGGCCGCCTCCGACCCCGAGGGACGCGGCTGGCACGACAAGCTCTCCGGGATGGCTCTGCTCCACACCGAAGACCAACCGGCCGGGCCGGGACGACGCCCGCACCCGCCCAGGCCTCAGGCCGCGCGCGCAGGCGCCTCGGACCAGCCCTCCCCCGACCTCGACTGCGAGGCCGCCCCCAGGTCCCGTCGTCGGCGCGATCAGAAGGCGGAGAAGAAGACGGAGAAGGCCTTGCGACGCGCGTCCCGGGCCGGGCTCGGGACGAGCTCAGACGGCCGACGCCGGGGCCGCTGCCGAGGGCCGCCGGGGCAACCGTGGGTGCGCAGGAGCGCCACCGCAGGAGCGCAGGGATCATGGCCTCCCCCGGGAGGGACCGCGCACCCGACGACGTCGGACCCCGTGTCCTCCTCGATCCGCAGGCCTCGGCCCGCCCGTCCCGGCCAGCCCGCGCGCCACGCCGGACGCCCCCTGGCCGCCGGCTCGCCAGCAGCGCCTCCCCGGACGGCTCCTGCCACGGCAGCCGCCACACCTCGGCGGTCTTCGGCTCCACCGTCTCAGCTGACGGCTACGGCGTCATCCAGGCGCCCAGGACGGCCAAGGCCGCAAGGCCGCGACCCTGTCCTCCTCCGCGACATCGGCGGCCTCCGCCAACCCGGCAGTCTCCGACACCGACGCCGCCGCCGTCGCCGCGGCCTCCGCCACCCCCGTGGACCCCTCAGGCCTCCGCTGCGCTCGCCGCCGCCGAGAGCTCTCGGCCGGATCGGCGCCCCAGCGGTGCAGCCGCCCAGGCGGAGCAGTCGGCCCGGGACCGCCGGTTCCGCGGACGCCGCGGCAACCGCCGCGACCTCGCCGAAGCCGACATGATCAAGCGGTCCTCCACGTCAGGGGTCGGGCGAGCGCCGTCGAGGCCGTCCGAGGCACGCAGACCAGTCCCGGTGAGGTCATCGCCGATGGACGCCGAGACCGCCACCCTCGAGGCGGTCGACGACACTCGAGCCGTCGACCAACGCGTCCCCTCCGCACCGCACCCGGCCGATCATCAGTCCCCGACCGCGAGGACGCCCTCAGCGGAATCCTCAAAAAGCGAATGATTCCGAGGCATCGTCAGGCCTCTTCTTCGCAGATGCGACACCATCGACACAAGTCCCGCGCTCGAAAGCCACAAAAGCCGTAACATCGCAGACGATGGAACCACGACATGCCCACGCCCGCGCTGGAGGACTCAGTCCGGCAACCCGGCAGGAAAACCTCCAGCTCATCTGCTGCGCCCACGGAGGATCGGCGAGCCGGCGTCACAGCCAGCGTTCCTCGCCGTGAGAGTCTGTTCACCTCCGAGCGGCACCGCTTCGCCGCCGGATCGAGCTCGGCCCCAGAGGTCGCGCACACTTCGACACCTCCAGCATCCTTCCCCTCGGGGACCGCAACACGCAGGCGCTCATCGACTCGGTGCCCTGGTCCTCGGTCCCGACCTCAGTGGATGCCGCGACGGTGGACTCCCTTCGGAAGGGTCATCATCTCCGACGACGGGTCGCCCGGAAGCCCTCCCAGTATCCTCCAGCCGGACCTGACCAACCCCGCCACGGTGCCCGGCGGCGTCCAGCATCGACGACGGGCGACGCCCACCCGACCGTGCGCAGCCACCGCAGCCACGCCCAGACCCCCAGTCCCGCCGGCGGCGCCACGGCACAGCCCTCCGAGGCTCCGTCACGGCGGACGCGCAGCGCCACCGCTTCCAGGGCCAGGGATCCCCGAGCCCGCGGAGGGACGGGCGGCGCGGTGACCTCCACGGTGATCTCCACGGTGACGTCCGCAGTGATCTTCAGGGCGAGTCCCACAGCGGCACCCGCAGTGACGCCGCGCACCGGCCTCTCCGGGTCCCTGCCTCGCGTCACGAGGCCGGGAGAGCGATGGCCCAGTGCCTGCACAGCCTCGGACGAGGTCGCGTGGCGAGGTCCGTCGAGCGTCACCTCGGCGCACACCGGGCAGCAGCGCCGGTAGCGCTGCAGGGCAACACCCGCCAGTGCCCCGGCTGCTCCCGCCGCAGTGGTCCCTGCGCAGTGCCCAGACAGCCACCCGTCGCTGCCGTCGGCGTCCTCTGCGGCCCCGGCACTGTCGGTGCGCCTCGTCCCGCTGCTGGGAGGCGGCCCGATCCTCATCCACGAGCCCACGGTGGTGAGACGCGACCCCGACAACATCTCGGCCTACCCCGGTGCGGGCGCGTCGCCCTCGATGACCCCACGCGCTCGGTGTCCAAGACGCGCCGCGATCTTCCCGCTCCTGGACGGGGTGTGGGTCGCCGACCTGCACTCCACCAACGGACTTGGGTGGAGCACCGCGACGGAAGCAGCATCGAGGCCGTGCCGGACAAGGCGCTGTCCGCCCTGGAGGACGCAGCGATCTTCTTCGGTCGTATCGCCTTCAAGGTCGGGTCGTCTGAGCTCGACGCCCGGTTCCTTCAGTGTCGGGGCCCGCACTCCCGTGACAGTGCGGGCCCCTGTCTCATCCGATCGGTGGCCGACTCGGGGGTGTCGACGCGAGGCGGTCTTGGCCTGCGATGCCTTGCCGTCTGAGCGCACCGCGGTGACCTCGAGGCAGGTGCGCCTCCTGGGCCTCGACGACGACCTCGTTGGTCCGGATGGGTCACCTGGGTCTCCTCGTCAGGGCAGCTTGACCCGGTGAGAGTAGCTGCCGGTCCAGCCGGTCTCCGGCTCGCCCCAGGTGAACCGCACCGTTCCGTCGCGAGCGGCTCACCCTCGATGTCGCCCGACCATCGGCACGGAGGCCTGCAACAGGTTGGCACCGGGCTGCGGAGCGATGGTGGCGACAGGGGTTGTCGGGCTTCTTCCGCGTGTCCTGGTTCCGGGAGGAAGATGATCGCGCCGATGACGGCCACGACCATGGCCACGACGAGGAGAGCGGTGAGAACCGCCCGCATCCGGTTCGGTCAGCTCGAGTCGCCGGCCTCCGAGGCCGACGACGACCGGTCCTCGTCGCCGTCGGGATCCACCCGCATGGCGATGTGCTCGCTGGTGACGTCGACCTGGTTGAAGCACGCCCCATCTTGGTGGCGAGTGTCGTTCTCGTCGGAGCTGGGCCGCCGTGCGGACTTCGCGGCCTTGTCCGGTTCCTGGAACAGATCAACGGTGGTGATCGGCGGGTCGAGCTCGGCCTGGACCTGCTGAGCGCCGGGCGAAGCCAGGGCCGTGGGGTAGCGAGGAGTCGGGTTCTTGTCCATCGCCACCGACAGCACGCGGTGCAGCGACGGTGGGGCGTCCTGGCGGCCCAGCGGGCGGGGGTCCTTGACGATGCGGCGGGAGGCTCGTGGAGCATCCGGGATGCCGTCGGTCTCGAAGGGCTGCGGCCCTGTGAGCATGGCAGTCGTCGCGCCCAGGGAGTAGATGTCGGAGGCCGGGTTGGCCGAGCGCATCCCGACCAGCTGCTCGGGGGAGCCCACGGAACGCTCATCCCCGGGCTCCTCGGAGCCCTCAGGGACCCGCTCATGGCGGAGATGCCGAAGTCCGAGAGCACTGGGCGGCGGTAGGTGGTGAACAGGATGTTCGCGGGCTTGATGTCCCGGTGGACGATGCCGGCCCGGTGAGCGGTCTCCACCGCTCCGGCGATCTGGATCGCCGTCGACAGGGTCTCAGCGACGTTGAGGGACCCTGGCGCAGGATGGCGCCCAGCTGCGGCGGCGGGCAGTACTCCATGAGCCAGGGAAGGGGTGGCCATCGGCGGAGACGCCCGCGCCGTAGATGGACAGGATGGCCGGGTGCGAGGAGACCCGTGCCGTGAGATTCGCCTCCGACTCGAAGCGGGAGGCGGTCTTGTCCCAACGTCGGCGTTCACGGCCTTGACCGCGACCTCGCGGCGGGGCATGTGCTGCTCGAGAGGTGAGACCGTGGAGTAACTCCCGCTCCGAGTCTCTCAGGTAGGTGAACCCGAGAGATAACCGGGCGGTCCTTGTGATCCAGCATCAGGGGAGGTTCTCAAAGGCGAGGTCTGGCCATCGCCGAGGTCGAGATTTCGTCTCCGCTGCGCAGGACACCAGGTTCGCCGAGGACAGGCGCACAGGCGCCTCGTTCTGGCGGTTGAGAACAGTGCCGTTGCAGTTGCCCAGGTCCTGGGCCAGCACACTCACGCATCCAGGTCGATGAGGATGTGGTTGCGCGAGACGAGCTGGTTGGGGCTGGCGACCGTCAGCAGGCGGAGGGGGACCTCCGCGACGCTGGTGATGTCGTCGGCCACGGGGTTGCGACCCACCGGAGGGACGGTTGAGCTCGATGCTCTCGCCGCCGGAGGTGACCACGCGCCCAGAGGGGCAGGCCGCCGACTGGCCGGACGGTTGAGCTCGGCTCCACGAGACGCGGCACACGGTGTGAGTTCGTGGGGTTGGGGTGGCCCTGGGGCACCATCGCCGACAACACGATCCGGATGGCGTCAGGGCTCACTGGAGAGCTCGCCGAGACCGGGGACGCCGGGCTGGAGGGCCCGGGCCCACGAGGAGACGAGCTCGCCCACCGGTCCTCGGGCAGGGCCGTTGATGGTCTGTCCGTCATAGTCGCCGCGGCCGAGGCCGGCGGTGCAGGCTCGCAGCCGGGCGGGAGGCTGCACGAGCTCGTCACCGTCTCCCGGCCGCGGCGGCGGATCCGGCCGACCGGCGGCCTCCAGCCGACTGGCTCGGTTCCAGGGACCGAAGCCCTGGTTGACAGCTCGGCACGCAGCTCCTGGGAGAGGTCCTCGGGCAGGCCGTTGATGAGTCTGTCCCGTCGTGGTCCCCAGGCGTACGGGCTCGTCCTCGGCGTGCGCCTGCGCGGCGGCCTCGGCGACGGCGGTGGCCTCCCGCGACCACGCGCCTCGGCAGCCTCGGCGGGCACGAAGTCGAGCCGGGGTCTGGGCGACCTCCAGTGACCTCGACGGCGGCGTCGCTCAGTACCTGCAGCCTCAGATCCTCGCTCGACGGGGTGGCGGGGGCGGGATCATGGCCTCTACCCTCCGGGCAGGAGGGATCAGCAGGGCCGGGATATCGAAGACAGGGGCGATCAGCAGGTCCTCTCGGAGGCCTCCGGTGAGGACGTCGCAGTGACCTCGGCGACCTCGGGGACGGGACCTCGGGTCACGACTGGAGCCTCGAGAGGGCTCGGCGCTGTGGCGCTGTGGGCACCAGGACTAGGAGCGGGCTGCGCGCCTCGTCTCAGAGCCGCCTGAGCATCCGGCCGACTGGCCCTCTGGCCGACGGCTCCACGGGGCTCTGCAACGAGCCTGAGCCTCGAGTCGTCTCGGTCGTAGCGCGATGCCTCAGCGGCCAGTAGCCAGCGACGACGGCAGCAGGTCAGCGGGGCCGCGGACTCCGGACAGGGCGGACCCGTCGGACATCCGCAGACTCGGCGGTCGGCTGACTGGCTGGTTCAGCGGCCTCGGCGGCCTCGACGGGACGCGGCAGGCTCGAGCACCTTCGAGGGCCTGCTGCTCGGCGCTGTCCTGCGCGATCTCGATGAGGTCGTCGACGACGTCGGCGAAGCAGCAGCTACGGCGGGCGCCCCTTCGGACGAGTCGTCCTGCTCGAGTGGTCCGACGAGGCGGACTGACGGCGCGAGGCGACGCGAGCCCGGCAGAGGACCGCGAGACCTCACCGCTGCGGCGAGAGCCAGCGGACGTGAGTGGTGCAGGAGCCGGCCGCGGGTCAGGGTCATCGTCATCAGGTCGCCGGACCCCTTCGACGATGCACGGCTGAGGACGGGGTCCCGCTCGACTTCTCCGATCCCGCGCAGCACCAGGTGGCCGGTGCTCACGACGGCGTCGACCGCCGGGCGACGCACCTGATCAGCGCCGTCGGGCGCGCTGACGATGACCGAGTTGGGGGCGGTCGCCGTCGTCTCGAACCAGGTGGTGACCGCGGAGGCGTCCAGGGCCCGCCGTCGACCTCCATCTGCGGGGCACCGCGCAGCGCCACGTGGAAGACGTCCTCGGGCGCCGAGACGGCGGCTTACAAGTCGGGATCGCGCCCAGACGTCCGCCCATCCCCATCACCAGCTCATCCAGGGGCCCGCGTCAGCAGGGCCTCCTCACTACCGCAGCAGCCGCCACGGGCGCTCGGTGAGGTCCTGCAGGCACCGACGGGGGCAGGATCATCACAGCACGTGGCGTGACCGCCTGTCACAGACCCTCGGTCCACCAGACCTCGTTGTTCGCGCTGCTGTTCCGGGCTGTTTGTCATCATATTTCCCTCAACGGACGATACGAGACACCCGTCACCCAAAGTATGCCTGCCGTCCCCGGTGCGTACTCCGGTCGGCCGGTGAGTCGAGTGGACCCCCTCCTCGTCCTCGATGATGTGTCCCGTTGGTCGAAGCCAGATCTGTGACGAGCACCCCATCAGAAGGCGGGCACGAACAGCGCGTGCGTCTTGGACACAGAGTCCTCCGAGCGGAGCACCGCGACGAGCTGGGCGTCCGGGTGGGGACTCGATCGGGGCCGCGCGCCCGAGAACAATCGCCCCAGAACTGGGATTACCCGACCCTCAACCACCAGGGGCAGGTCGACACCGAGGTCGGTCTGGCACTGAGGAGGACCGTCCCGGCCAGCCGGTCAGAACCGGTGCGCTGTTCGGCACGCCATAGTGAGAGGATCCACAAAATAAAGGGGGCCAGCCCTGCGGTTTGCCGCAAAGAGGACTAAAATGCGACGTAAATCACCGCAGAGCGTCCGGGCGAGCCCATTCGGGTCCATCACCCTCCGAGTCGGACCCGGTCGCAGACCCCCACGCGTGGCACCGGTCATCGCCATCATGGCGAGTCATCACAGCAATAAGCACAACCACCCCAACAGCGAATAAGATTCCAGCAGCGCTCCGCTGACGGCACAGAGTGCGATGATGAGCCCAGCATCTACCAGCACGCGGACCACGGCGGCGTGCGGATGCGGACATAATTGTCGTATGTCGCTCTCCGGGTCCTCATGGGACAGACATGGTAGCGCGCCAGTCCACTGCCTCGCAGTCAGACGAGGTCTCGGAAGGAGCACACAGTGCAGATCGCGGTCAGCCTGGTCCCAGCGATGGGTGATCATCCGCGCCTTCCCGCCTCCGGGATGGGCGCGGGAGAGCGCGGCACCGCAGCGCCCACCTGGGGTGACCGGTCACAGTGGCGCTCGAGCTGGAGTCCCTGCTCCAACGAGCTGCAGGCCATGGAGCGTCAGGGGCGCTTTCGCGCCTCATGCACATCGACGACGTCGCCACCGCCTTCGTCATCGACCTCAGCCTGGAGATCGCCAGGACGACGCGGCTCCAAGGAGGGCGCCGCGCCGCAGCGTCAGATCGTCGCCGCGCTCCTGCCGAGGCCGAGCTGGTGCGCCTGCCGGCGGGGACCGGACATGGTGGGCTTCTCCGCCTTCTACAGAGTCGCAGCCCCTACAGGGCGTCGTCGTCCTGCGACTGGCCCGGTCTGCCCACCGTCCGGTGGACCTGGTGCATGCGCCTGTGGGGCGCCGCCGCTGAGGACATCGCCCCCAACCTGGACCACCTCGTCGAGGCTGGCCGTCAGGTCGCCCCCGTCGTCTGAGCAGTCCTCAGGACCGCCCGTCACCGAGGTCATCGCAGACCAACGCCGTCGTCCGTCCTCCCGCATCCCCGTCCTCACCCGGCCGGCTTTCCTCCTGACGTATCAGACTCGCAGCTCAGGGCGCGATGAGCGCACCGTCTCAGGACTCCAGCGCCTCCGCGGCCTCGAGCCACTGCTCCTCCCAGATCGGCATGGGCCACCCTCGAGCGGCTACGAGCTCGCGACAGCTCAGCGCTAACTCCCCACCCGGCCGGATCAGCCGAGACCTCCTCCATGCGCACGTGCAGCGCCGGCGAGCAGCCTGGGCCGAGCGCTCCATCTTGCGCTCAATGCGCGCCAGGGCCTTCCGGGCCTCGTGGCGACTGGCCCCGCTCGAGGCGCGCGCTCGGCGGGGCTCGCGCGTGGCGCGCGACGTCGGGGAGCCACCGAGGCGGCTGAGCGCCCGGGCCGACCCTCGCGGCCTGGCGACGCAGCTGGAGGTGCTACTCACCCGCCGGGCAGGTCTCGCGCGCTTCCGTCCCGCAGGGCGACCTGGTGGTCGGTGACCCGCTCCAGGAGGTAGCGGTCGTGGGAGACGAGCGACGAGGGTGCCGGGGAAGAGTCAGGATGTCCTCGACGGCGGCCAGGGTGTCGGTGTCCAGGTCGTTGGTGGGCTCGTCGAGCAGGAGCACGTTCGGCTCGGTCATGAGCAGGCGCAGCAGCTGGAGGCGGCGGCGCTCCCGCCGCTGACCTCACCGACCCGGGTCCAGGCGCGCTGGCGGGTGAAGCCGAGACGCTCAACGAGCTGGGCAGCAGTCATCTCCCTTGTCGCCGACGACGATCCTCTCCCCACCATGAGCCACGCCTCGACGACGCGCAGGTCCGCAGGCGCGTCGAGCTCGTGGGTGGACTGGGACAGGGTGGCCACCTGGACGGTCTTGCCGCGGGCGACGCGCGCCTCAGTGGGCTGCTGGGACGCCTTCGAGCAGGCGCAGCGGGTGGTCTGCCGGCTCCGTTGACGCCGACGACGCCGACCCGCTCGCCCGGGGCGAGCCGCGGGTGACGTGGCGCAGGACCTCCCGCTCGGCCGGGGCTGACCCTGTCGGCCTCTCGGCCCGGCCGGTGGAGGACCGAGGTAGCGCACGGTGACGTCCTCGAGGTCGAGGACCTTCTTGCCCAGGCGGGCGGTGGCCATAGCGGTCAGGGGCCACGGTGTCGCGCCCGAGGCGGCACGTCGGCGATGAGGGCCTCGGCGGCGCTCGATGCGGAAGCGGGGCTTGGAGGTGCGGGCCGGGCTGCCGCAGCGCAGAGGCCAGCTCGCTGCGCGGAGGTTCTCGCGTGACGGCGGCCAGGGCGGCCTGCCGGGCGCGCTCGGCGCGGAGGCCAGGGACGTGGGCGGCGTACCCCGCCGTCGTAGGTCTCGATGCGGCCGGCCACCTGCAGGGGCGGCCCGCCTCCGGGGTCGACGCCGGGACGACCTCCCACGTTGGTGCAGATGGCGTCAGGAACCAGCGGTCGTGGGTGACGGTGACCAGGGCACCGGAGCCGCGCCCTCCCGAGCCGGAGAAGCGGGCCTGGAGGTGGCGGGCCAGCCAGTCCACGCCCTCGACATCGAGGTGGTTGGTGGGCTCGTCGAGGATGACGACGTCGGCACGGCGGGTGAGGACCGCAGCCAGGGCGACGCGGCGGCGCTGAGCCGCCGGAGAGGTGGCGACCTCGGCGTCGAGGTCGAGGTCGGCGATGAGCCCGGCGTGGATGTCGCGCACGCCGCGGATCGGAGGCCACTCGTGCTCGGGGTCTGGCCGTGGATGGCAGTGCGCACGGTGGCGCGCGGGACGGCAGGTCATCGGCCTGGCTGAGGAGGGCCACGCTCACGCCGCCGGTACGGGTGACGCGTCCGCCGTCGGGCTCCCGCCGGCCGGCCAGGGCCTCCAGGAGGGTGGACTTGCCCGCGCCGTTGGGGCCCAGGACCCCCACGCGGGTGCCGTCCTCAAGCCCCAGGGTGACGTCGTCCAGGAGCAGGCAGGGAGCCCGACGGTCAGGCGCAGGTTCTCCACGCGCGAGCAGGTGCGTCATCAGCCCACCACCGGGCGCCGGCCACGGGGCGTCGGCGCGCAGGACGTCGGCGACCAGGCCCGGGCCGTCAGGGGCGCGTGAGACCCGCTGGGCGCTGCGGGTCCTCGACCAGGGCGGCGATGGTGGGGCCGGGCCGGAGACGATGGCGCGCAGCGCCGGCCTCCTCGGCCACGGCGATGACCTCGGGCCAGCTCGGGGCGCAGGTCGAGGGCGGCGGCCTGGAGGTCGATTGTGCAGCAGGCGGCCAGGGCGCGGGCGTCTCCGGCGCGCAGGGCCGCGGTGAGGCCTCGGGCGTCCCGCATGGCGCAGGTGGGGAGGCGCTCAGCTCGTCGAAGCGGCGGAAGACCGCGGGTGTGGACAGGCCTCTCGGCCAGGGCGAACCCAGTGGTGAGGCCCAGGTCGCGATCAGGGGTGACGAGGTCGCCGCGGCCCTTCTTCAGCCGCCAGCG
>BNJU01005381.1_pt1 | contig 26114 bp, 42 predicted proteins | sample 8539281 | NCBI WGS metagenome assembly BNJU01 (sample SAMD00202456, study PRJDB9452) | human saliva metagenome | isolation source: human saliva | place: Japan
CCTGCAAAACTCAAAAGCTTATATACTTTATCGTCCTTTCCAAAAACTTTCCTCATATATATATTATAGTGGTTCAGTTGTCTCAGACAAAAATCTAAGCATTTTATAATGAACTGATATATGTAACTGGGTAGGGGAGAAACTCCCCCCTCAGGCTGCATGATCATCCAGTAACAGGATTGGATAATAGCAGGATGCCGGTGTCTGATTATTGAGTGCTGAATGACAACGTTCAAAGTTGTATGTATGCACATATTTCCCAATAGCCTTCCTTGCTTCTCGGATATTGTTGTATTGGGTCAGATATGCTTCTCGTACTTGAAGCTCCGGAACCATCGTTCAATCATGATATTATCAGCCCAGCGGCTTTTACCATCCATGCTTTGACGGATCTGGTTCTCTTTGAGGAAATTCATGTACTCATTGCTTGTAAACTGACAGCCCTGATCCGAATTCAGGATAATAGGGTTTTGCTACCATAAACGCCTTTTTTAACGCAGTTATGACCATTCTGGTATCTAGAGTATCATCGACTTCCCAGCCAACGATACAGCGGCTGTACCAGTCGATCACAGCGGTCAGATACAGGAATCCATGCTTGATGGGGATGTATGTAATGTCGATTGACCATGCCTGATTAGGGACGGTCGATAACGGCGTTTCGTAGCAGATACGGGCAGACTTTTAGCCCTGTTGCATACGTTTAGAAAAGGTTCATTTTTGGATAGATTGGATCCATCCCTCATTTCATTCATATAACGGCGCGTTTTCCCGGCGGCCAACCTGATGCCCACGCTTCTTCAGCTGAGCAGACAGCTGTCGTGCTCCCCGAGGCGGGTTATCTGTGTGTAATCGATCTATGATCGATTTGCAATCTAACTCCTCCTGAGATATGGGCGTGCCCTTGTAATACACACTGGTACGGTTGATATCAAGAAGCGCAGCTCCTGTTTTAACTGGAAGTTCTTTAGTCTTCAAAAGGTTTTGGACTAAATTTACTCTCGTAGTCAGGTCCAAGTGTTTCTTCAGATTTTTTTTTCAACCAATCCACCTGCATGGTGAGCTGGCCAACTTTTTTCGCATATTCAGCTTTTTCCTTGCGCTCTAAAGCGAGTTTTTCTTTCAGATTATCCTCTCGTGTGTCATCAAAAACCACGGATGCTTTATCGAGGAACTCCTTCTTCCAGTTGCGGAGAAGATTTGGCTGAATATTGTTTTCGGTTGCGATTGTATTTAAGTCTTTTTCTCCTTTGAGCAGTTCAATCACTAATTCTGATTTGAATTTGGCGGAGAAATTTCTTCTTGTTCGAGACATAATAAAAATCCTTCTTTCTGTAGTGTTTACAGTATATCAGATTCATTAAGAAATGTCTCTTGAAGTGTCTTAAATTACGATACCATTATAGATATTGCCGTGGCAGATAAAAAGTACTTTTACCATATTTTTATTTACTCCTTTTTGCCCTGTATTGCCCCATTTGCGAGGTTTTCAGGAATATAGTAATAAAGCCGCAGACACATCATCTACGGCTTTGACTCTACAAACACTGATTCAAAAATATAATCCATTCCATCATCCAATTTCAGAACCTTTGCATTCTTTTGATAGTATCTTAATAATTATATCGAGATTGCCCATATCTTCATAATCTGAATCATATATGAACAGCACTCTCTTTTGTCTCCCAACTCGTCAGCTACAAAAGACCATTGTCTGGCACTTCCGATAACTCGCTTTAAGTTTTTCCTTTAAATGAAAACATCTTAATACATACATTTCCAACTTGATAATCAAAGGAAATTTCATCGCTATACGGCCCATCAATTTTTTTGAGTAGTATATTCAAGATTATTTTGATTCAAGCACTCTACGAATTAATTTCTTTTCCTCATTGCCGTTTAATCTCTGTGATCTTGATAAATCATATTTCAAATATACTTTCGATAAATCCTCAACATAGTTCTCATTTTCATTAACTGTAAGAGTTCTAACTGATGAGAATCTAAATTCATTTGCATACACTTTTGACATATGAAGCAAGCTCAAAATCTTTTGTTAAAATTAAAGACAGAAGTTTCAACTTCATCCTTAATACCTCGTAAATAGAGTTTAACAAAATCAATATCCGCTTCATCATCAAAAAGCATGAAACCGTTGGAAATTGGAGATATATTTGAAATCACGTTGTCCTGTTGTTACATTGTGAAATAACACACCTATACACAAGCACTCATCTGATATAGGTGAATGATAATAATTCAATGCTGCATATTCAATGTTGTACATTATATTTCCTCCTTCCCTATCTATTATTATATGTCAAAATTGTGGATATTATCACATCCAAATTATCGACTCTATATAGAATATAATTTATAAGTTCATCAATATCTTTCTGTTTTCGGTCTCCATTCTTCCGAATAATGTCGATGAGTTCTGTTATTATATCATGATTAATCTTGCTTTTAAAGACTGAACTTTCCTTTTCCAACATCTCCTTTCTAACAGAAAAAATTTTTCAAAAACATTTCATACAAGTAAGAATTATACTCAATACCTTCGTGTCTAATAAATCATTTTTCTTCCATTGCTCGTTTCAAGCAACTTGCATCCCAAAATGTTTGATTAATAAAAACATGTGTATGGTCTATTACTTTTTAGTGAAATATCGCCCCTTACAAAAATCGTACTAAAAGATTTCCGGGATTTCTATCTGTATTAAATATAACATGATCAAATAGTAGAATCTTTACAAAATCCTCTTTATTTCTCATCTTACTAATAATGGTAGGAAGTAGTTTTGTAACCTTTGGCATATATTCCGAGAAAAAAAGCTTTTTCCATAATTAAGCGGAGTAGCAAGTTCTTCATCTTGTATTTCTGAAGAACTGTCTAAAATGCAAACACCTGCTCTCGGCATCGGAATATCAATAAAATAGCCAAACGATAGCATAAATACTCATTAAAAGAGCACCAGATTTCCTTCCCGGGCCATTATATAATTTTGTAACAACCTGTGTTCCATCTTCTAAAATTGCAAAATTTAGGTTCTGTAGAACCAATATTCATGTTATAACATAATTGCCTGATTTTTAGCTCGTTAATGAATATCACCTCCCAATAAACATACATAGTAATTATATCAGAAAATGCCGACATTTACGAACTAAATACTGTCTCACCACCCTCTAAACTCCTCTTCCAGCGCATCCCAGTCGGTATTCCTGTCATCCTCCATTGTTTCCACAGATCGACTTATAATATTCCAACTTCTCTTCTATATAATTATTTATCTCTTCAACCCTTGGGCCTTTTTCAGATTCAGACATTTTCACCTTCTTTGCAAGCAAATCCTCTACCGCAGTCTTCATATCTTCCTCAAGAACGGTATTAACCAATTCATCAAAAAGAGTACCGGCGGTGGGCATTTCTTTTTCTTCAATCCATTTAGAGGCAAGAATAGGTCTCAGCACGTAAAAAAATACTTTTTTTATAATTTTACCATATCATCGCATAGATAATCGTAGTAGTTCTTTTTGCCGTACCGTAGTAATGATAAAGTGCTGATTTACATGCAAAGTATTTGCATGCCGTTCTGTCGTAAAGCTCCTTCCACTCATCCGTTGTATAATACACAATAGGAGAATTGCTCCACTCAAATAATGTGGCATTGGACTTGTGAAAGTGCTTTAACGCCTTTTTTAAATCCCATCCGTTGATATCAAGCACCCTCATTTAATTCCCAATCAATAAAGTCCTTGTTCTCTCGAATGGGATAAATAAAAGTTCTTTATTACGAACATAGATAAACCTTACATCATAATCGCTGTCAGGTGAGGCAAATCCCCAAGCTCTGCTGCCCGATTCAATAGCGTGTAGCACTTTTTATATTCTCTTTTTCTTCTATTTCTCTGATTTTAGAAAGAATCAGTTCTTCTATATTCTCTTTATAATTGTCATATCTCATCACGAATCACCCTTTTCATTTATTGTCATAACCAATTCCCTGAATACTTTTTAAAATCCGGTTCATCCGGTAATTGTGTATGCTTGGAAGCGAAACTCCAGTTTCTTTTCATACTCTCTCATCATATCATAGAAGCTGTCCGAAAAAGTTCCCTCATCTGTTTGATATTTTCCAAAGCGGATATCCATCAACAATTCATGTTCTTTTTCTCTGTATGTATTGATTTCTCCCTTTTCCAGTATATCAATGGCCATCATAAATAATCTCATAAGATGCATGGCGTGCTTATTTAAATGAAGATCGTCTTTCTTTTTATTTCTCTGCCGATTTTATCATAGTCTTTTACAACATTTGACATTGTATTCCACATACTTACATAATCTCTTAGCGGATAGTGACTTTAACTTGGCATTGACAAATATCTCAGTTTCAAGCTCTGGATTAACCGCCTTATCTATAAAAATTTCCAGACTTCCGTTTTCAAAGTTCTTATAACTTGAGTTGAAAACTGTACATTGCATTCTTTACAGAATTAAAAATATGCTGCTCCTTTTCACTTTGTGGAAATGTGTCTCTGGCAAGTGCATTCTGTAATCTTCTAAGTTGCGCATCCGCATACCCTCCAAATGACTGAATAGCTCTTTTTGATAAAAACAATCGTTTTATTATCAAGAAGCATTTTTCCCGATATCATTAAGATAGAGATAATTATCCGGTGCAAGTCCAAGCAACTCTATTGTATTCGGATTACAACTTAAAAGTAAATTCACCATTTTATTGAATGCATAGATAACGGTATCCGTATTATCGTCCACATACTGTTCAAACTGTGTAAGTCCTATAAGATCCGATTTTTGATTGAGCGTAATTCCTCTTATATCTATATCGCTGCTTTCTATATTTGTCCCATATGCATAGCTTCCTGCAAGCTCAAGCAAAATTACATGCTTTCCAAGATGCTCATTTTTATTTATAAAATCATATTCCGGTTTATTTAAAAATTGCTCTGTAGTCGGTCATAATACCTCAATTCCTTATCAAAAAGCCATCAGAATCATTTAATTATAAAATCAGATTTTACATTGAAAGCTTTATCTACTTTTAAAAATTATCTATTTGACTTTAAAAATTCTTTTGTACATATTAACAGTTAAAAAGAACCCGACGCATCAGGTTCTTCTAGGTGTAATCCAAAGATGTCCACCGCAATTCTTCATCCCATTATACTAGCTTTTTTTATAACATATGCAAGGGATTCATGATTTACTAATAAATTTTTTTCAAAGCACTCATATTATTTCTGTGTTGTGTTCCAACTACTTGACTATATATATTTATAGGAAGTTCATTCCTCAAATATTCTGTCTGCTGTTGGTATGAAGTTAAAAACTGCTTACGGGTCTTCAACAGTTTGTTACATGCCATACTACATGTTTATTGGAAAATGCATGTTTTTAGCTTTTTGTATTGTAAGTAATTAAAAAAGTCAAAAATGAATAACCCATTTCTGACTTTCTTAATGCTATATTGATTTTTACACACACTATTTTTTTCAGGCATAGTGCCCTTCTACAGAGCATCTAATAAGAAAGCAAACCTTTCAGTACCGTAGCACATCCGTCAATTACAGGAGTCGAACTATCTAACATAATATTATAATTATTGTAATCATTCCATTTTCGTGCAATATTGGCATAGTAATACCCAGCTCTTCTCTTATCGAACCGTTTTTCGAACGCATTCCACCACCTCTAATTCTTACTTTCTTATACCCCTATACAATAATCACATGCTTTACTTGTACTAATCTTGCCGTCTTCTTTTATCTATCTCCAACGCTACCTTGGCAGCTACATAAAAATCATCTTTCCGGAGAATATTTCTTTTATCCAATTCATAAAAACAACATCTCATATCCAAAATAATTTCTGGTATTTTTTTAATATTCTCTTTCCTCCTGAATAGATTTTCACATGGATATTCAGAGGCTTCACCTATAATCTTTGCATTGCTTATCTCACTCCATAAATACTCACTTCTTTTAAACGGAAACTGATTTATTAGTATCTTTTTATCGCTTACTTCTGTTTTTTTGTAAATAAAACAAATACTAAAAAAATATATTCCAAGACTTGAACTTAATAATAGCACGGCAACACACCCGCCCCACTTCGTCTCCAGAATTTCTGATGGGCCTACTTTTACATAAAACCCAAATCATCATAAAAGTAATGTATATATACAAAAATATTGCAAATCAGATATTTTTACCCGGTCTTATCACTATTTTTACTATCCTTCGTTTTCATCTTCCGCCCCTTCATTAAACGCTTTTTAGCAGTAAAATCCACATACTTTCAGTTTTATTTGGCCACCCGGCTCAAAGCTAAAAGCTTAATTGTATAAATCCGCAACATACTTTTATAGCATTGACCTCTTTATTACAACAACCGACAAAGCTATATAATGTAAATTATATTTTAACAATACTGCCTTGATACTTATATTTTATCAAATCTTTTATTAATATTCATCACGATTTTTGCTGAAAAATTATCAGCTTTATTGAACAAAGTGATTTTTTTAATAAACTGCAATATAATTTTAAATTATCTTCTTAAAACTCTATGTGTACTGCATATCTTCTCTTGCATACATATACTTACACAATCTCAAAAATATGCCGATTCTCCTCTTTCACATTCATTAACATAAAAAAATTTAAAACAAAAATTTGAAAAAAATCCATACCGGCTTATTCCGTTAGCTTTAAAAGCTGCCGCCTTGCAATCCATCTTATCAAAGCAGCAGCCCTTCATCATTTTTCTTATCTTCCTGTTTTTCTTTTCTACAAATCTTCCCATATAATAAGCTATTATTCCGACACCTATACCTGTCTGTACACAAAAAGCAGACTTTCAAACTTCTCCCGGAAGTTCCTTTCCTAAGACGGTTTCTATAACTGGATTAAACCACGGCATCATCACTTCATCCGGTCCTAGCTGAATTTCTGAAACCAATCTTCAAATATTTTCTTTCTCTGGCATCATCAGAACCAGCTCAAAACATTCGAGCATATCTTAAAAACACTTTTTATAACTATAAAGTCTTTACAGTTAGCTCATCAGTAGCTATATGCATATCATTTGATTTTGTACGCTCTATGGGATAAAGATTTATTATCCATCTGATATTATTTTCACGCACTCTTTCTTATTTTATGAAAATCAGTGATTCATCGGTTTTCATCTTAGATATACTTATTTATAGTCAGTCACTATGATTTTCTCCGACCTCTAATAATATCGTATTTGTATCATCATCCAAATACTATTTTCTAAGTTTTTCAAATTTTCATAAACATTATTTCATCAATATTGTATACATCTATACACTCATTATTTTTTTTCCAATCTTTCTTTATTATACTTTTAACCCTATTCCCACTACCTTCTAAAGAGATCTCTAAGTTTTAGCTTATCAAATGCCAACATTCCTCTGGCTTCCAGGTACAAATCATCTTCCTCAATAATTTTTCTTTTGCTTAGCTCATTTAGCAGCTTTTCATAGCCTATATATGCCCTTGGTACTTTTGCTATTCTTTTTTCTGCTGTATATATCACACATGGGTAAGCCAATGCCTCATTTATAATATTTGCAGTAGTTATATCAAACCAAAAATATTCCTTTTTTTTAAGAGGAAACCTTGTTATTTCTATTTTCTCATTGTCAATTTTTATCTTGGTAAGCAACGCATATAATCCCGATACTAATCCGACAGTCAAAAAAAATAATAGCAATATCCACCTTGCCATCTTGTCCGTCTCCGGATTATCTGACGGTAAAGCTTTGCCTAATACCCAAAAATATGTAACTCCTAAAACTATAGGCATAAAACTGAAAAACAAATATACTAAACCCGGTCTTATTACTATTACATCATGCTTTGATTTCATTTTACCTCCCACCCCAGTATTTGACAAAGAACATAAAAAAGCCGCCACCAAAAAGATAAAATATCTATCCGGCAACAGCCACTTATCCATTAAATAGATTACTTGCCAAGTCTTGCCTTACCTAAAGCATCTGTAGCTATAATAGCCGCATACAACTCATCAGGTGTTACGTCTCCTGCAAGATTATGTATTGTTTCTCCCTTTACGCAGGCATTCTTTGCTATAGTATGAAGATCCTCATCTGTAAAGTCTCCAAGCTCTGCAAGTGTAATAGGCAGTCCTACTTCAAGGCAGAAATTCTGTATATCCTCAAACTCGGCCTTATCCGCACACTCAAGTGTAAGCTGTATCAAAGTACCGAATGCCACACAATTGCCGTGATATGCCTCATGTCCGCCAAGTGAAGTAACTCCGTTGTAGAATGAGTGAGGAGCCGCACAGTTTACATTATCTGCTCCTACACCTGAAAGATAAACTGTAGCCTCAATGATTGCGTCCAAAGCAGGAGTAACAACATTATTCTCACAGGCAGTTATGGCCGCTTTTCCGTATTTTCTTAAGGTATCATAGCAAGCCTTTGCAATCGCCATACCTGCTCTTGTAATACCGCCGCTCTCCAAACTTGGTGACTCTGTACGAAGTGAAGCTCTTCCTTCAAAGTATGTTCCAAGAGCGTCTCCCATACCGGCTATCAAAAACTTTACAGGTGCATTAGCTATAACACTGCTGTCTACAAGTACCGCATCCGGATTTTGCGGATAGAATAAATATTTATTGAAGCTTCCGTCATCATTATATATAACCGAAAGTCCTGTACAAGGTGCATCTGTAGCTGCAACTGTAGGTATTATAACTATTCTCTTTCCCATGTAATATGCTGTCGCCTTAGCCGCATCCACTGCCGAACCGCCGCCTACCGCAACAACAACGTCAATCTTATCAGTCTCAACAATATCCTGCATTTTCTTTATCTCGCTGATACTTGACATTCCTCCGAAGACTTCATATCTGCGATAATCATCTTCGCCTTCAAAGCTCTTTTCCAAATCTTCATGGCAGCTGTTGTAACCGCTGTTTGAACAGACAAACAACCATCTCTTTCCCATATACTCCATTTCCTTACGGAACTGAAGCAAAGCTCCTTTTCCTTGTACATACTTGAGTGGTGCACGCATCATTCTTAAACGTTTCATAACAAAACCTCCATTAAAACCGTCAAGCTTTGAAACTATGTCAAAACTTTAACATATATTGTTAAGGACTATTGTATCACAAAGATTATATTTTTCAATTATTATTTTTATTCCCTCATAATGCGTCCACATACGTACTACTTTTACCACCCTTCGTTCGGATTATAGGATGTACATTCAGAAATATATTCATCTCTTGATTCAAGAATACTCTCTGTCATTCCGGGTATTGAAATTTCAGATATAGTGTTTCCTGAATTGCCAACCAATCATCTTCAGATATTAATACAGCATTTTTCCCTCTGTTATTTGTTATAATTATCGGCTGCGAATATTCATTAACATCTGAAACAATTTGATAAAGATTCGCCTTTTGCCTTTTGTTATACTAATTTCAGTCATGATATTACCTCCGTTAATATATATACTGTAATTATCATATCAGACATGCTGTACATCTTTTTCGGACTTTTGTGGTGATTTTGAAAAAGACAGCCAATCATTAGATTAACTGCCTGAAATTATATTATATAAAGTACTCTATCGTCTTCTCCGGGGTCTTTTCGGTCTTCTGATTATAAAGTATTACCGCCTCACGGTTTTCAAACTTTCCAAGGGCGTAGAGCAAGTCCTCTTCTCTGTTAAAGTAGCCGAAAGGTACTATGCGATTATACCTAAGCGGCTTATCAAGTACCAACTCCACATCACCTTCCGGTATAAACTGTGACCAATGCTCATCCGTAAACTCATCCTCATAATAAGGATCAAACATATAGATGTTGCTTTCATCCACGCCTGTAAGCAGCACATAGTGAGGTACATCATAAAAAAGCCTTATCACAACCGCACCGCCTCTTGTAAGAGCATCATTGATACGACTTGTCTCACCGATAAAGACCTGTTCACCTGTAATATATTCACATATAACATTGCTGCTTAATATCTCTGAACCTGTTGAGCCAATTACTTAAAAACATCATTGCCATCGGTGACGTACCGCTCTTACCCGGATGCCCCTCATTACTGTAACAGTCCAGTGTATAAAGCATAACGTTTCTGATTACCTCCGGCGGGATATCCTCTCTCTCAAATAGAAAGCTCAGTGCATTGAGCATTGATGTAGGACCGCAGTCATACTCAGATATTTGATAATGTAATGGATTTTTCATTCTACACCCTTTCTTCCTATCTGCATAATAAAGTAAAGCTTCTTAACATTATAATCAAATCAATATTTCCTCTTACAAGCTTTTTATGCATCAACGCCTATTATACAAGTTCATTTATAAATATTCCACTGATTTTGTTTATAGAATCAAGTGAATCTTTGCAATAGATTTGTCTACAAAATTGACAATATTAAAATTTACATTATCAATATACCCGAAAATCCAAGCTGTAAAATCCGCAATATCAAACTCAACAAAGGCACTATCCTTTGCATCGGATATTTTACCGATATTTGCGAAATCTTTACCCATCTGCACTCTAAAGTAGGCTTTCTGCGCTTCAACAATATTGTCATTTATCTTTATAATGATATCTATATCCTGCTTGATCTGAAGTTTGACAAAAGCTCTGCCACATTTGTGATTCTTACCATTATATTCTCTTTGCTGTACTCTCTTTGCAATACTTGATGAGACTATTCTCTCTTTCAGTTCAATCTTTCAAGCCCCCAAAAAGACTCATATGCCACAATCTCATTACCTTTTACGGTAGATATTTATAAAGCCGTTCTCGGAAGCTATCTCTTTTAACTCCCTCTCAAAAATAATGCATATCCCCTATATGTATATACATCATTGTCCTTTGAAACCTCATCATTTATAAACCTAAGAATCTCATACGCCTCTTTACACTCAGGCTTCACACCCTTTAATACAGACTTTTTAAAAGAGGATAAATCTACATCATAAACATTTTTTCTTGCGACAAATGCAAAATCAAAAGGCAGATAATAGTCCTTATTTGCCGGTATAAGGTAGGTAAAAGGAACTTTTTCACTGTTCATATCAATGAGAATCTTGTCAAGAAGCCTTCTCATATATCCCTGCCTTTTATACTCCTTCTTTGTGGCAACCGCCACTATATAATCAAGTCCGTATTTCTTTCCGAAGACGGATACCGTATAAGGGTTCAGCATAATCATAGATTTTATGCTCTCACCCTCTATATCCGCCAAAAATCCTGTTGTCTTTTGTCTTTTTCATTATAATAGTACTCTACAAAATTATCGGAATCTTCAAAAAGCCTCCTTATACAGAGGCTTTGTAAGTACTTTTTCTTCTTTTTCCAAATGCTTTATCATATATTACCTTTTTTGTTCAACATAATACTTTCTTGCATAGTCCACCGGATAATAGCTTTGCTTTGCACGGCGAAGTCCTTCAAGTCCAAGGTCGTCCTCACGATTTACAAAGGCTTACATTCGAAACTCATGCTCCAAAAACTCCTTGTTGATAGCCTGATACAGACCGTTTATCTCAGGATTTGCCTTCTCGATATGTATTACAGCCATATCTTCAAGCTTATTATAACTTCCTATAGAAAACGCCTCCATCTCGCCGTCAATATATATTGCCCCATTCTGATGTTTAACTTTGTACAGTGAAGCAAAATATCATGTATTCCTTCCACCTCAGGGTCAAGGTGCTTTTCAACTTCCTCTCCTTTTTTTCTCCACTTATCCAAGAACTTGAAAACATCGTCTCTGTCTGTAGGATTGCATCCAAGTACTCTGTACTCATATCTGTCACCGTAGGTCTTAAGGAAATTATTGTAATGATTTTTCTTCTTGTGAAGCTTCTTTTCCTGAAAGATTCCTCAACTTATCTCCCTTCATAGAGATAGTCCTTTGCATCCTCCTCCTGCCTTACTATAAATTTATCCTCCGGCAAATTCAATACTTTTATTCCTTCCTCATCCGCCAAGTGAATCTTTAAAGGTAGGTCAAGCTCTTTATTAAAATACTCCACCATTAAATTGAAACAGTACTCAAGGTCTTCTTCTTTGCACAGCGGCATAGCTGCAAAAGGCCTGTCTTCATCTCCCATAAGCCAAAAGAAGTCCGACCTCCTTACCGTCTCTCATTGCGATAGTTGCTCGCACATTATAATAATCTTTCCATATAAAACTCTCAAGCTCTACACTGTCACAGGTCTTATTGGGCCTGAGTCCATAAAACCCTGCATACTTTTGTATGTCGTCCGCTACTAATTGTTTAAAAATTTAATTTTTGTATTCCATGGTTTAATTATATTTATTTTTTCCGCTTTTTGTCAAATAAAAACTGCCTTAAATCAGGCAGAATTTATTACTATACATTATTAACCTGTAATTTCACTCATCTTAATAAGTGCATCTCCATGTTTCGGTTCATCCTCTACAATTACTCTTAACTCAGGTATTCATCCTGCAGGCCCTTAAACTTTTCTATGGAATCATACTCACCCCTTTGCCATATTTGTAAACAATGTTTTTGCACCTATAGCGGGTAAAAGCCCACAAACATACTTCGCCTGTGCATCATCAGGTACTACCGCCTCTCCTGTAAGTTTCTTAAATATTGCTGCATGCTTTCCCTCATCCCTTAGCAATCTTACGAAGACTCTCTGCTATTTCCTTATTTTCACTTCCCCATAGCATCTGCCAACATGTTATACATGATAACAGCATCAAGCTCACCCTTTTTGTGCTTCCATAAAAAATATTCTTTATTTCCTCAGTCATAATATCCTTCTTTCAAATTAATCAAAACTTATCAAATTTACAGATTCATATTATATCATCATGAAAACTCATTGCACGCAATTAAATATGAACCATCACTGCTTTTTGTGTTAATTATCTTTAAAAATATTAAAATCTTATATTTACTTTTATTATCAAATAAGTCAAAATAGATTCAGTTAAAGCTTTATTTAAATTAAGGAGTAATTATGAATGAATTAGAAAATCTACGTGAAAAAGAATTGATACCATAGACAAAGAACTTATAGCGCTCTTTGAAGAGGAATGGATGTAGTAAATAATATTGCAGAATACAAAATAAAAGAATAATCTTCCCATTCTGAATCAAAACAGAGAGGATATCGTAATATCAAAAGTAAAATCCATCGTAAAAAACAAAGGAATATACAGACAGCGCCATCGACTTTATCAAAGACATCATGGAAATCAGCAAAAATTCCAGCAAAATTTAATCTCCAAGCAATAAGCCAATACTTTAAAAGGCATTGATTTTTCACACTAAATCAATGCCTTTTTATACTAATCTTCTTTTGCCCATCCAAAGGCATACTTTACAGCCTTTTTCCACATTTTTATCTTCTCAGACCTGACCTCATCAGAAAGATTCGGTATAAATGTCCTGTCGATACTTCTGCTTTTCTTTATATCATCAATACTGTCCCAAAATCCTACGGCAAGTCCTGCAAGATAAGCCACTCCGATTGCGGTAGTCTCCACACATTTCGGCCTTTCTACAGGTACATTACAAAGATCCGCCTGTGTCTGCATAAGAAAATTGTTTACACTTGCACCTCCGTCCACATTCAAAACTTTCAGTACAATATCAGAATCCTTCTCCATCACATCAAGCACATCTCTCACCTGATAAGCCATAGACTCTAATGTCGCCCTTATAATATGATACTTATTCACCCCTCTTGTAATGCCGACAATGGTACCTCTGGCATATTGGTCCCAGTACGGTGCACCAAGTCCGGTAAATGCAGGCACAACATAGCAACCGTGAGTGTCATTGACCTTCATAGCCATATATTCGGAGTCGGCAGAAGAATCAATAAGACGCATCTCATCCCTTAGCCACTGTATTGAAGCTCCGGCTACAAAAACCGAACCCTCCAAAGCATAGTTTATTTTTCCGTTAAGTCCCCAGGCAATTGTAGTTACCAGTCCGTTATCTGATTTAACAGGCTTTTCACCTGTATTCATAAGTAAAAAGCAACCTGTACCGTATGTACTCTTTGCTTCACCTACCTCAAAGCAAGTCTGTCCGAAAAGTGCCGCCTGCTGGTCTCCCGCCACACCTGCTATAGGTATACTCTTCCCGAAAAATGCAAAGTCCGACTCACCACATACATATGACGACTCGTTGACCTGTGGCAGCATAGACTTAGGTATATCAAGCAGTTTTAATATATCATCATCCCATGTAAGCGTATGTATGTTAAAAAGCATGGTTCTTGATGCATTAGAATAATCTGTCACATGTACTCTGCCGCCTGTAAGCTTCCAAATAAGCCAAGTATCTACAGTACCGAATAGAAGCTTTCCCTCTTTTGCCTTTTGTCTTGCACCTTCCACATTGTCAAGTATCCACTTTATCTTTGTTCCCGAAAAGTACGCATCAGGCATCAGACCCGTTTTATCACGAATCATATCGGTGTATCCGTTATTTTTAAGTTCATTACAATAATCCGCAGTTCTTCTGCACTGCCAAACTATTGCCCTATATACAGGAATACCCGTTTCCTTATCCCATACTACAGTAGTTTCTCTTTGGTTTGTGATACCGATACCTGCAATATCGGATGCACTTATTCCAAGCTTTGCCATAGCTTCCACCGCCACACTCAGCTGTGTAGACCATATCGTATCCGCATCATGCTCCACCCAACCGGGCTTCGGATAATGCTGTGTCAGCTCCTTTTGTGCCAACTCACATATCTCACCTTTTCGATTGAATATGATACATCTGCTGCTTGTAGTGCCTGCATCAAAGGCCATAATATATTCCGCCATAATTTTCTTCCTTTACATTGCTATTCTCTTTTTAACGGTTCTCTTTTGCTCAAGTATTCTACAATTATTTCTAACTGCCATGTGTCCTCCATTTACAATACTTCATCAACTCTATCATTTTTATTTTTTTATCAGTATTATACCTTAATACCACCTAACTTCAAAAAGTTTATATACCATACTGTTTATTTCATCTATCCTCTCAGCAAAAATTTTCTTCACTTATAGGGTTATCCGGATTATAACCCACTTTATCCCTTTTCCTCCTCATATTCGCCTCCCGGCAGAAAAATACTCATTAAACCTGTCAATATATCTTTTTAGTGTCCATATCATCAATGTTATAAATTTTTATACATAGGATAAAATCCATAGTTAAAACCTTCCGGTGTGTGTATATCAATATCATATACAATCACATTTGTACCCCTACAGTTCAAATTCTCTCGATAACATATTTAAGTCAAACAACTTATCCACAACTTTGCCGACCACAGATGGTGCTACATATTTCATAACATCAAATTTTTCTACATTTCCTATCACCGGATGCTTTATACGCATATTTAAATTCTTATATCTGCCATATATACTTATATTTCAAAATTTATAAATGACTTATATTTTTTTATAACTTAATACGATATCATAATCTTCTTTGACAGCTTTTCACAATATACTTATTTTTACTATTACCTATAGTCGGTCTTATTCCCAACAGATTGCCGTCAAAATATGAAAGACTTGAGAATGTCTGTAATAACTGTATCATATTACTGTAGTGTTTTCTGTCCACAAGATTACCATCACTGTCACCTACCACATTAAGCTTGCCGGCACGATCGGTTGTATACTTGCTTAAAGTTTCAAATGATTCAATGATTCTTTTAAGCTTCCCGTTCTTTTTATAGAGCTTATTTCCGATATCTATATATCTTTTGTATCCAAGAAATCCATAGTCTCTGTCATAGCAGTGTTCAATGACATTATTAAGCAGTTTCGCGTCGTTATCAAGGCTTTCTATTAGGCAACCGTCCACTATCAGGTACTCCATCATAGTCTTTTTATCATCTCCAACATCTTTAGACATGATATCCTCTACTACAGCCTTTGCTCCACCTTCATCATATATACCCTTAAGTTCCTTTAGTCTTGTATCACACTCACTGTCATCCTTTGCATAATAACTTGCCACCGCCCAGATATCTTTTATGTCACAATCTGTCGGCATATCCACCAAATACTTAAGCTTATCTATACTGTGATATCCGGTCTCGTCCTTATTATATCTCTCGCCTTTCCATATGATTTGGTTTACATTTGTATTTTTGCTTGAAGTACACATATCATAGAATCCGGTCAGCACATTTACTACACATACAATCAGTATAAACCTCAACAAACAATATATACGCTTTTTATACTCTAATTTCATCCATGTCTCTCCTAACCGTAAAAACCTGTCTATATATATTATTGCTCTCGATCAATCCCTTTTTAATCTTTCTTATGCAACGGTTCTCTTCCGGTAAAATCATTTTACAATACTACCTATACCGATATTATATCCTATATACAAAAATCTATAAACTTTTTCTTCCATACTGCAAAAATTCATCTATCTTCTCACCGAAATTTTCCAATGTTACCGGGTTATTTTTTATCGTAGCCTATATCATTTGCAAATTCTTCCAAATAACCGCCTTTTGAAAAATTTGTATTAAAATTTTTTATGGCTTCTACTGTATCTATATAGTGACTGTCAGGAGATGCAACTATATTATATGTATCAAAGTAACTATACACAGGAAGTACAGGATAAAATCCGTAGCTTAACCCCTCAAGCGTATGTATATCCGAATCATATACAATCACATAGGTACTACAAAGTCTAAAAATTGAAGATACAACTTTTTAGGCTGACCAGCTTATCACCCTAACATATAAGTTTCAGGACTTTTTAATGATAAATAATTCGCAATATCAAAATCATCCAGATCTCTAATTGATACATTCTTTATTATCATATTCAGATTCTTATATCTTCCGTATATACTGATATGTCCAAGATCTATAAATGATCTGTATTTTTTTGTAGGATAATACAATATCATAATTTTTCTTTTATAGATGCCCTGACAACATATTTCTTATTATCCTTTCCGGGATATGATTTTGCCGCTAAAAGATTATCGTCAAAATATGATAAACTTGAGAATGTCTGGAACAGTTGTATCATACGATGATAGTATGCCGTTTCAATTGCACTTTCATGCCCATCTTCTGATTTTGGCATCACAATTGCACGATCAATTGTATACTTGCTTAAAGTTTCAAATGCTTCAATGATTCTTTCAAGCTTCCCGTTCTTTTTATAGAGCTTATTTCCGATATCAATATATCTTTTGTATCCAAGGAATCCATAGTCTCTGTCATAGCAATGTTCAAGAACATTATTCAGCAGCTCCGTGTCGTTACCAAGGCTTTCTATTAGGCAACCGTCCACTATCAGGTACTCCATCATAGTCTTTTTATCATCTCCAATATCCTTGGACATGATATCTCTACTACAGCCTTTGCTCCCCCTTCATCATATATACCCTTAAGTTCCTTCAGTCTTGTACCACACTCACTGTCATCCTTTGCATAATAACTTGCCACCGCCCAGATATCTTTCACATCACAATCTGTCGGTATATCCACCAAATACTTAAGATTATCTATACTGTGATATCCGGTCTCGTCCTTATTATATCTCTCGCCTTTCCATATGATTTGGTTTGCATTTGTATTTTTGCTTGTAGTACATCTCATAAAAATCCGGTCAGCACATTGAATACACATATAATAAGTATAAACCTCAGCAACCAATATATCCATTTTTATACTCTAAATTTCATCTATGTCTCTCCTTACCGTAAAAACTAGTCTATATATACTATTGCTCTCGGACATTCGTTCTTCACACTCTTATCTGCGTTCAGATGATATAACTGCACCCTTCTCAGCTTATTAAAATCCCTTACTTTATTCAGATTATCAAGGACATGTTCCTCATCATACATACCGATATCTTCCTCATTATCACCCATATATGTCAAGATAATTGTCTCAACATTCTTGAAGTATTCAAGGTCACTCACATCCTTAACATGGTAGTCCTTAAAATTGATTGATAAGAAGTTCATCTTCTTTAAATTCTTTTTTCCAAATGATACCCCTTGATGGGCTTCTCTCTTTATTTGCCAGAGACATACGATTTTTCCCCATAGTATCTCTTACCGCTCTGAGAAACTCCGCATCCTTAAAAAATGCTATTCTGCTCACTACAATCATACATATTATTGTAAATATTCCCAAGTAAAAATGATAATGTATAATTCATTTCCATATTTCCTTTCAATTAAAATTCTTTAGAGCTTACCATATTGTTTGTGTATTAAAAGAGATCCTATGTTTTCCCTTATTGAAAGAGTATAATCATCAATGTCCAAACGCATATATATCATATCCATCTTTTTCTTTATCTACATCTTTTTGTGATAAAATCTCCATAACCTATTGCAAAATATAGCTATACCCACATTATCTTTTATTGAAAGTCATCTACCGGTATGATCTCCATAGCTATCTTATAGCGAGTTCTCTGTACCTCACCGTCCTTCGGCTTTTGCAAACTCTATAGTGGTATTAGCATATACTATCCTTTGTACCTTACCTCTATCAGAGCTTGATTGAAATCGTTATTCCAATTTAGTTTATATCTTATTATAGAAGACGGCCATGGCCATGACTCATTTTTTCTCTAATAATATAGTCTATCTTTTCATCAAAATGGTCTATCTTACTCCTTGCATGCTCAGGAAAAAGACTTGCTAAAAGCTCTCTATCATTAGTATTTAAAGCCTTAACAACCTTTTCTATATATTCATTTTACTACCACAGAATCACCAAATATATAATAATCTTTTTTCATTAAATTCATATACAAATTTTGCAATATTAACTACAACTACACATCCTATAAGTATACATAATACTAAAAATGCTTTTCAAAACTTTTAGATTTTATCAATTTCTACTTCCTCCTTTCCACATTTCCTCCTACTTATCAGAGTCAAACATTCATACTATTATTGAATTCTTAAAATATATTTCAATCCTTTATTTAAACTATGTATCTGATATTACTCAACATATTATTTTTAGTATCAACAGAACTCCTATGCTTTTTCATAGGAGTCCTAAAATATCTACCTGCTGCTTTCTGTAGTCATAACCTCATCAGGGTCTACATAGTCAGCCCAAACGGATTATCTCACCCAAAAATAATATCCTCTGTTGCTGTCATCCATAGTAATCTGCCAAATCTCAGGCGAATACATCATAGAGCTGATACCTACCTCATCAGGATCCTCATCATCCTTGGCAACAACCTGAAGGTACATAAAATCTATATTACCACCATCTGTCTTTACAACATAATAAGTCTCAATCCTTTTTATTCCCTTTTCTTTATCCTCTGTAACTACAGGATAGTTTCTGTCATACTTGACACTCTTTGACTTTCCCTTATACCTCTTAAGCAGTAATGCAATTTTTAAAGTCCATATCTTCTATGTTATCTCTTGCATTCTTTGAAAACAGTGCCTTCAGCGCATCAGCATTTTGATCATCCATTGCAGCAATCACCTTATCTTTATATTCTTTTTCCTCAGGAGGCTGCTTATCATTTTTTGTAATCTCACTCTTTGCACCGTCCACTGTATTTTTAACACTTGAGCAGGCTGATATTAAAAGCGCTGATGCAATAATAAGAAATATTATTTTTTTCATACTTTTATATGCTCCTTGCTTTGTATCTGATTTGAGAGGTTATAGTCGCTAATATACAATTTACTCTTGGCAATTTTTAATTTCTTCCTTTATTTTTCCAAAATCATTCGTGCCCATATCAAGTAAAAGTTTTTAAATACCAGCAAATATATTTAAAACTATTTCCACATCTGCCGATCCAGTAATCATCAACATCTGTTATAATATCTACTAAATCTTCTTTTAATTGAATTCAATTTATCATCATATATATCGTAAGTATCTACTGCTTTTTCATCTCTTCGAAATTTAATTTTATCTCCATCTAATCATCTCCCTATAACTATTTCCAAAATGCATAAATATCATATCCATCATTTTTCTTTATCCACTTCGTCTTTACTAAAATTTCCATAATCTATAGCAAATATAGAGATTCCAACATTATTTTCGTGAAAAATCATCTACAGGTACTATTACCATAGCACTCTTTAAGCTCGGTCTATGTACTTCCATCCTTAGGGTCTGCGAACTCTATTGTGGTATTAGCATATACCTCTCTATAGATTTTACCCATATCAGCTCTTGATTGATAATTGTTATCTTCATTAAGTTTATACCTTATTATAGAAGACGGCCATGTTTCATTTTTCCTAATAATTCTGTCTATCTTTTCATCAAAATGATCTCATCTTACTCCTCGCATGCTCCGGGAAAAAGGCTTTGCTAGCAGCTCCCTATCATTAGTATTAAATGCTTCGACTATCTTTTTCTATATACTTATTTACCACTTTTGCATCACCATATATATAATTATCTATTTTACCGGAGTCATGTATATATTGTACAGTTTCAACTACTGACGTACATCCTGTAAGCAGGCATGCTATTAAAAATAATATAATAATCTTAATTTTCATCAGTTTCTATTACCACCTTCCCATTTCATTACAGCATTGCTGATGTACAAAATCAAGACACCAGTTATCATTTATCTTATCTACATTTTTGATCATTGAATTCTGCTGTATGTACGAATTCCTTCCACATAACCCTTTCCTCACCAAAGTCAACCATACCTACCATTACTAAATCTTCAGCCTTTACATCTTGGAATCTTTTATCCGGATTAAACCCTGTTATCCACCACTGATATAAATCGTTAGCATCCCAATCTATTACTTGAGTACCATCTTTTAATCTTATATCCAAATTCATTTTAAGTTTACTCTGAGTATAGCAATCTACATGCCAGTCGTTACCTTTGTATATGCCTATTTCACCTCCGGCTCCAAAGTTAAAATAATCTCCTTTCCACATCCAAAGCGTAAACTCATCATCTCCATCTCCAAATTTAAACTTTCCTCTATTCATAGATGAAAGGGAATCAAATGCAAAATCAATAAAATCGTTATATCCCCAATGCGACTGCCAACAAAGACTCATTGTATGAATAACTCCTTTATCATCCTTATAGAAGTCAAAGCCATTAAGTGCTATATCTGCAATACTGCTTCTCGTCATTTCATTTAATTTATCACTGAGCCCACTATCTTCAGCAAATTTTCGAAGACCCTTCATACTATTGTACGCAACTTTTGATATAGCATCTTTTTCAATGTCTGTAACTTTCTCTTCCCAATAGTTATAACCTGCATTTGCAATATTATCTACAGCTTTATCCCATTTAATGTATCTTAAACTATCCGTAACTATTTTCTTTAAAGCATACATTCCAGGCGAGATGGTAAAAAATGAGAAGTCCAGCATACCCCAAAACAAAGACTTACATCTAAGTGCATTTGCTTCCGGTGACTCTCCTGTACTGTCCACAAATATCAGTGGTGAATTATAGCAGTAAGTATACTCGTTCTGAGTAAATCCATATCTTAGATCTCCCTTGATTTTATCCTTTCCAAGGAATCTTCCCAGATTTTCATCGTACATTCTTGTAGTTCATCTTCAGTTGGCATATTATTATTTTCCATAACCATCTCTTCCTTTCAATACATCTATATCTGAAAATCCGGTATCGGTCTTCTTGTCATATATACTATCTAATGAATAATAGTAATTCCTTGAATTGTATATGTTGTCAATATTAATTTCCTCGAGACTGCTGAAGTTTTCTTGAGTAATATATGTAACATTTATAACATTGCATTCTAATTTATTTTCAACAAAAATACTGCATGTCTTATTTAATTCAGTTTCCATATTTTCTACATTTTCATACGTAAATATATCTAATGCATAATTTCCATTACTTACGTATGTCATTAAGTCTGTATCTTTGCTAAAAGCTGTCATCCAGTGCAAAAACCATATGGATGTATATATACTTTACACTCCCCATATATCGGCTTTACCAGCTCATATATATACTTCTCAAGTTCCTTTTTCTTTAGGTATCCTACATAATTATCATGAAAAGATGTCATTATTCCGTCACTCTCAATCTCTACCACTGTATGCCACTGAGGATTTGCCTTTGGATGAACGTATATACTGTCCTCAACTATATACTCTCCTTCAAACTTCTCTCCATATTTTTTCTGCATGTAATATTCTGCTGCATTTATATAATCTTGCCTTGTAAGCATCAAAATCCTTACTCCCCTTTTTACCAACATATCTCTAAGGAATACAAGTCCAACTATAAAAAAACTATTATCAGTAAAATACCCCTTTATTGCCTCTTCGTTTTGACTTAGTCTTCTCTTTTTTCAACATTTGATTTTTTTAACCTCTACTCGATAAAAACTTCTGCATCATGAAACATAGCTTCAATATTTTTCACTCTATATTCTCTAAAGTTTATTGACACATACTCTGCTCTCTTAAGATCTTTTCTTCCAACTAATACCACCCGGATCATAATCTATATACAAATATCCGTATATATTTACTCTATAACTACCCTTGCATTCGTAAACATTTTTCTTTATATTTTCTATAGCTTCATCATCTAACTTTAAAATGATATAATTGTAAGTCATCCAAGTATTTTAAATCTTTTTATCTTGTATAAATTATCAAGTACATGCTCGTCATCATATATGCTCTTATCTCCGTCATATGCACTTGAATATACCAACCATATTGATTTAGCGTTCTTAAAATATGCCGGTCACTTATATCTCTTATTTTATATTCCCTAAAGTCTAAATATATATCTTCTATATCTTTCAAGTCATTCTTCCATATAACACCATCTATAGGTTTATATCTCTTATATTTGTCTATTGCAAACATTGTACTATAAACTTTCGTTTCTCTAACAAATCTTTCAAACTCCGGATCATGGAAAAAGGCTATTTTATTTACAGTATATAATGCAAATACGATAATAATAATTAGGGTTACACAAATTATCTTCTTATATTGTAGGATGTTATATAATGCTTTTTCCTGTAATTCATCTTCTGTTTGTCTATTATTGCTTGGCATAGTCTTCATTTCCTTTCAATATATCTATATCTATAAATCTTTTTCAACATTATCATATACCGCATCTACCCTATAGAAAAACTTCGTCTATTATTTACCATATCGATATATTTCTCTTGAAAATCACTTAAATCAGTATTAGTAATATATGTTACCAGTATTGCATTACTTTCAAGTTTATTATCAATAAAAATTTGACATATGCTTTTTAAATTTTGTATCCATATCTTTTATGTTATTATTTGTAAATATATTTGTAGTATAATCTCCTTTACTCGCATATATTCTTATATCTGTATCTTTATTCCAACTATCATCCAATGCAAATCCATGCGCTCTATATACACCCTTACACTCCCCATATATCGGCTTTACCAGCTCATATATATACTTCTCAAGCTCTTCTTTCTTTAGGTATCCTACATAATTATCATGAAAAGATGCCATTATTCCGTCATTTTCAATCTCTACTACTGCATGCCACTGAGGATTTGCCTTTGGATGAACGTATATACTGTCCTCAACTATATACTCTCCTTCAAATTTCTCTCCATATTTTTTCTGCATGTAATACTCCGCTGCATTTATATAATCTGACTCTGTTAACATAGTAATCCTTACTCCTCTTTTTACAAGTACATCTCTGAGGAATACAAGTCCCGATATAAAAACTATTATCAGTAAAATACCCTTATAGCTTCTTCATTTTGACTTAGTCTTCTTTTTCAACATTTGATTTTTAAACCTCTAATTTATAAAAACTTCGCAACTTCTGCATCAGGAAACATAGCTTAAATGTTTTCACTCTATTCTCTAAAGTTTATTGATACATACTCTACTCTCTCAAGATCCTTCTTTCAAATAATACCACCGGGATCATAATCTATATACAAACATCCGTATATATTTACTCTATAACTACCCTTGCATTCGGAAACATTTTCTTTATACTTTCTATATCCTTATCATCTAACTTTAAATGGTATAATTGCAAGTCATCCAAGTATTTTTAAATCTTTTATCTTGTATAAATTATCAAGTACATGCTCGTCATCATATATACTCTTATCTCCGTCATATGCACTTGAATATGCCAAATGTATTGATTCAACATTCTTAAAAATATATCAGGTCACTTATGTCTCTTATATGATATTCTCTGAAGTTTATATATTTTTCCTACATATTCAAGATCGCTCTTCCAAATAATACCCTCCAATGGCTTAGCTCTTTTATCTTCATCTGTAGTATACATCCAGTGATTAACTTTGTTTTCTCTACTAATCTTTCAAACTCCCGGATCATGGAAAAAGGCTATTTTATTTACAGTATATAATGCAAATAAGATAATAATAATTACTGTTGCTACAAATTATCTTCTTATATTTCCTTAGCATAAATTCACTCCTCCGATGTAATATCCACTGTTCCTTTAATCCTGTCTCTAATATACTTACCATTTTCCGCATTTGTTTTTACTGCAAGTCTTTATCTGTAGGTCTATCACTTGCCATATTCCTTGTCTCCTTCCAATATATCTATATCATCATCAAAAACCTGTCTTGTATGCCTTATCATAAAAAGCTGGAAATTCTATAATAAAACTTTAATGTATTAAATGTATAATCTTTTAAGTCTTCTTCAAACTTATCTAAGTCTTCTTTTGTGATATATGTAACCAGTAATCTGTTGGTCTGCAAATCTTTATCTACAAATATTTCACATGCCTTTCTAAAAATCTTTTTCTATATTTTCCAGTCTTTTTATCTGTAAATATATATGTAGTATAGTCACTATTACTACATATGTCATTATATCTGTATCTTTGTTAAAAGCTGTCATTAAGTGCAAAACCATATGGATGTGTGTAAACTTTACACTCTCCATATATAGGTTTGACCAACTCATATATACTTCTCAAGCTCTTCTTTCTTTAGATATCCTACATAATTATCACCAAAGTAAGTCAACCCTGTTTTCACTATAAAAGTCTACTACTGCATGCCACTGAGGATTTTCCTTTGGATGAACGTATATACTGTTATCAACTATATACTCACCTTCAAACTTCTCTCCATATTTTTTCTGCATATATATTCTACTGCATTCATGTAATCTTCTCTTGTTAACATCAAAATGCTCACTCCCCTTTTTACCAGTATATCTCTGAGGAATACAAGTCCAACCACTAAAAGCTATTACTGCAATAATACCTATTATTCCTTGTTCATTCTTACTAAGTCTTCTATTTTGCATTTTATACCTTTAAATTCAAAAATACCTATGTATTCATATCTTAATAAACTAAATAATAACTTATCGATAACATAAAATACATTGGTTACAAAACTAACTTCTACTTAAACTTGCTTACAATCTCTTCATCTAATGCCCAAGTTGCATCTCTCACGTCATCACAATGCTTTGCTATGCCCGGTATCAACTTATTCATTTGATTGAATGAAGGCTGTAATGACTCGAAATGTGCCGCCTCTGAAATTATCTCCTTATGTTTTATTTTCAGAACAATTATATTATATTACTTATTTTTATGTAATTCCAACAATGTATGCAGTATGATTCTGTTCTTTTTATTATTTTTATCTGTTCTTAATATCTTGTAACGATATAATTAAATAATCACCTCAGTATTTTTGTAATATTTTATATGTGTTTATATATTTTTATTGTACTAAACTTCATAGCGCAAAATTTTATTTGTCTACTGTATTTATAAAAGAGTAATAAGAAAAGTCCACGCAATTATATCCTGAAAAAGTAATGCTTAAACTTATCAGTAACATAAATGCGTGGGCTGTATAAATTTTCTATGTTCTTGTACACCCGGAGTACCCGGTTTTGATAGAAACGACGGAAATCAGGTTTAATGTATCTCTACTTTATTCCTTATGCCCGCCTATCTGCCTGTTTTCTGTCCAAGTGCAGTGCCTTCATCCTTTAGA
>BNJU01001650.1_pt1 | contig 26070 bp, 28 predicted proteins | sample 8539281 | NCBI WGS metagenome assembly BNJU01 (sample SAMD00202456, study PRJDB9452) | human saliva metagenome | isolation source: human saliva | place: Japan
AGAAGAAACTTTGGACGACACATTAAAGGAAGCTAAAAATCAACTTCATAAGGAACAATTGGAGAAGAATTTAGAGATTTAGGAAAAATGGAATGAAATAAATGGTTTTTATAAAATTTTTCTTTTACTTGCATAAAGTCTTGTGTTATACTTTTAGTATAGACTAGAGAAGGAAGTAAATATTTTGGAGTTGACTACCAAGCAGGAAAAGCAACTAGGTCAGACGCAGTGGTTTCATGCTACATTATTGAGACATTTAGAATCCTTAAAAAAAGGAATCGATGTTAAATTTAATTTAGGAAGTGAGCTAGACTTTTGGACCTGGTTTCTATATCACACCTGACTTTGAACAAGCTAGAAAATTTATTAACAAGCAAGTTGAAGTATTAAATCGAAGCACTTCTAATAATAATATTTTTTTGACTCAGAAGAAGAAGTAGGAATTATAGTAGAATTTCGTATTTCAAATTTTATAGAAATTTTTTTAAGAACCCTGACTATCATTGTCACTATTTTGCAAAACATAAAAAGTCAGAGTCAGATTTAGATTTTGCGGAATTTGTCGTTCAAAATCGGGAAAATCCAGATGAATTACAACACCATTTTGATTTTATCTATGGTGTTCAGACTGATGACAATCCAACCCAAGCTTTAGCTCGTTTTCGTCAGAATGAAATTACAAAAGAAGAAATGCTTGCTGAGTTTAGAAAACCCTATTCTTTTAAACAATTATCCATTCACAACCAATCTTTTTGTGATATAATGAAAATAGAGAAAGTTTATCAATCAAAAGACAGGAGAGGAGTTACAAAAATGGCAGTAGTATCGTTGGAAAATAATATTAAACTATATAGTTCAGAATTATTTCAAGCACTATTAAAAAGCCTCTAATTATAAATTGGATGAGCGTATTGCTCAGACTGTTGCAGAAGGCTATGCTCGTAATCTAGATTATTCTGATCCTGAACTGATGCATGTTGGTGTAACTTCGGTTGCTAACAATCTTCTTACAAAAAAATTAAACAAGAGTATTTTTAATGTATAGTATTTTGAAACAAGCGACCTCAAAAAGAAAGAAATTACTCTTAGCCAAGTTGATAGCTAGCAGTTCAGTTATCAGGGTTAATAGTAGCGAGTCAGTCCACCTGACTCGCTTTTTCGTTATTTAGTTTTCCGATAAATTGTAATAAATGTCTACCAGAATAGTTCAGTTGTGTTTCGTGACAGTCGGCTTGTGACTCATTTTTGTCAAGTCAGAAATGAAACTCCTGTCGGAATAAGTTAGACTGACAAATTAAAGACTAAGTTTTGCAGTATTTCATATGATAGATTAGGCTTAAAAATCTTATTTTACGGAGTTGAAAGAAGTTGCTTCATTGGCACGATTCGAAGAGCGATTGGAATGATTCTCATTTATAAAGTAATTTGAGTAAGCATCCTGTTTTATGTTATCTCTATATGATATAATGAAAGAGAGGTATAAATTATGTCAAATTTAGAAATAAAAAAATTGATATCAAAGATTTTGGTTTTGCTATAAAGACTACAAACAGCATAGTCAATCAGGTATCGGTAATGATTTTTAATGATGGAAGAATTAATATTTTTACGGTAGAAACTATTCCGGAAAAAGTACTTATTCGAAAAATTTTTCAAAGTATTGAACTTAAGCAACTTCCAGAAAAGTATGAAAAGATAGATTTTTGAAGTCAAACTAGCTAATCATAGGATTATTAAGTCAAACGAAATAGGTAGCGAGTTACCAATAGATTGCAAAGTTTTTAATCAGCGATTTATTGACGATAATATTTATCTTCACAACGACAATAAATTAAATAGTTTCCAAATTTCAATAGGTAGTGATACTAATGAAACCTTGAAGAAAATCGAAGATATACGATTAAACGAACTTAAAACCTAGAAATGAAAAAAATTGTCACAGATTGAATTGGATATAACTGAAAAGCAACAAAAGACTAAAATCAGTAAAGATAGTTTAGATTCAAAACTGAGAACAACTGCTTCAAAAAAATCAAGAATTTAAAAGAATCCCTCGGTCGTAGTTGGTAATAAATATGATATACGAGATATAAAGGAGGAGTTTGAAAAATATTCAGCTCATTTTCCTATTTTACCATTACAAGATGATGAGAAGGCTGTAGCTGAGTTAGAAAAGAATGTTGAACAAGCCAAAATACGAATTCTCGAAAAACATAAATAAACCACAAAAATTGATTTAGTTAGTTTTTGATAAAAATTTTAATTTCACATTATTTTTAGAAAATACGAAGAAACTTTTATCTAAAGTTGTCTCAGTAAGTAATATTTTAGATGAATATAAAGATAGTCCAGATAAAATAAATTGGATTAAGCATGGTGTTGATATCCATGGAGATAATCCAGAAAAATGTGTATTTTGTGGTAATAGCATTGATAGTGACCTCATTAAAAATCTAAAGTTGGCTTTTTCTGATGAGTTAAGATCTCTGGAAAACGAATTATTGCTGCAAAATAATAGGATAAAATCAGAAATCCAAAAAAATTAGATGCTATTCCAAATATTAATAAGGAAGATTATTTTAAAGATTCTGTATCTGATATTCAAAATATAAACAAAGATATTGAAAATAATACTGATAATAGAAAAAGAGTTCTAGAAATACTAGAATCAAAAATTTCAGAAAAACAACGAGACATTTTTCTAAAATTGAAATTAATGATTTAAATTGGATTGATTTTTCCGAAAATTCAAGTTGAGATTAACTCACTATATGATGACACTATTAAACAGATAGAACAATTTGAGGATAGAAAACTAAAAGTTTAGATTTTCTTCGAAGATATTATATTGTAAAAGAGTTCCCTGTACCTGAGTTCACTAAAACTATCTCAAGAAGTTGACCAACTCCAAGAGGATATGGAAAAAAATAAATTTGGAGCAGAAAATATTAAACGAAGAAAAAGAAAATTTGAGAAAGATATTAGTGAACTTGAAGGTAGTTTAAAGTCAGAATCTGAAGCAGTAAAACGTATAAATATGATACTTCAAAAATTCTTTAGCACATTCAGAGATGTCCCTAAAATCAGTCGATGATGAGGAAGGTATATATTTCAAGTTTCTCGAAATGAAGAAAGAGCATATAATCTAAGTGAAGGAGAAAAACTCATTAATAGCTTTTTGCTTATTATATTACAAGATTGAAAGTTTGTCGACAGAAGAAAGTCAAAAACAATCTTATTTATTGATGACCCTGTCTCTAGTCTGGATGAAAATAACATTTTTATATTTACAACCTAATTTTTTTGTCTTCTAGAAAAGAAAGAATTTTTACAATACTTCTGTCCACTCATAATCTAGATTTCTTGAAATATACAAATAGATTTTCTAATAAAAAGATTATTACTTAATAGAAAAGATAAAAGAAGCTGAAAATATCCCGTCAAAAAGTTATATAAAAATTTGCCTAATTATTTGTCAAATAAAGTCACGGAATTTGTATTCCTGTTTGAACAAATATATAGGGTGGCGACGGAAGATGAAGACGAAAAATAATTTTTTTCTGTTTTTATAATTTTTCCAAATAACGGCAGAAAGTTTATTGAAACTCTTTTGTACTTTAAATATCCTGACTATAAAACAAACAATGACAATAAAATTATTAATTATTTTCGGAGGTGAGAATGCTCGTTTATACAACGTATAAATAATGAGTACTCTCATGGAGAAGATAGGTTTGATAGAACTCGCAATCCTATTAATACATGCGAGTTTAAGCATGATGCTAGAATAATATTAGAGTCTTACATCGAAATGATCCAGAACAATTTAAATCATTTCTCAATAACAGTAATTTAACTCACCCAGATTTTTCTGGAAGATAGATAAAAATAACGACATTTCATTAAAGAGATGTACTTATTTCTATACTGCTGAGTGTTGTGCTCCCTTTTAGATGGCTTTTTTAGAAGTAAAGTTTAGGCTAGAAAAGCAAGAAACAACGCACCAAAATTGGTGCGTTATACTTTTTTATGCTATAATTGAATTATAAAAATTAAGGAGTTTGCCATGATTGGAAAGAATATAAAATCCTTACGTAAAACACATGACTTAACACAACCCGAATTTGCACGGATTGTAGGTATTTCACGAAATAGCTTGAGCCGGTATGAAAATGGAACGAGTTCAGTCTCTACGGAATTGATTGACATCATTTGTCAGAAGTTTAATGTATCTTATATCGATATTGTAGGAGAAGATAAAATGCTGAATCCTGTTGAAGATTATGAATTGACTTTAAAAATTGAAATTGTGAAAGAAAGAGGTGCTAATCTACTATCTCGACTCTATCGTTATCAAGATAGTCAGGGAATTAGCATTGATGATGAATCTAATCCTTGGATTTTAATGAGTGACGATCTATCTGACTTGATTCATACGAATATCTATTTAGTAGAGACTTTTGATGAAATAGAGAGATATAGTGGCTATTTGGATGGAATTGAACGTATGTTAGAGATATCTGAAAAACGGATGGTAGCCTAATGGAAATCCAAGATTATACTGATAGTGAATTCAAACATGCTTTAGCACGGAATCTTCGCTCACTGACAAGAGGAAAAAAGTCCAGTAAGCAACCTATAGCGATTTTGCTTGGAGGGCAAAGTGGTGCCGGTAAGACTACAATTCATCGTATTAAACAGAAAGAATTTCAAGGAAATATTGTTATCATAGATGGTGATAGTTTTCGTTCTCAGCATCCACACTATTTAGAACTGCAGCAAGAATATGGCAAAGATAGTGTTGAATACACCAAAGATTTTGCAGGTAAAATGGTAGAGTCTTTAGTAACAGAATTGAGTCATTTGGGATACAATCTTTTTATAGAGGGAACTTTACGAACTATTGATGTTCCAAAGGAAACAGCACAACTCTTGAAAAGTAAGGGATATAAAGTACAATTAGCCTTGATTGCGACAAAGCCTAAGCTGTCCTATCTGAGCACCCTTATCCGATACGAAGAACTGTACGCTATCAATCCAAATCAAGCACGCGCAACTCCAAAAGAACATCATGATTTCATTGTAAACCATCTAGTTGATAATATACGACAAATGGAAGAACTAGCTATCTTTGAAAGAATTCAAATTTATCAAAGAGATAGAAGTTGTGTATATGATTCAGAAGAAAATACAACTAAAGCAGCAAACCGTTCTTCATGATTTACTATTTGGAGAATGGAATCAAGTGGAGAAAGAGATGCTTAAATCTGGAGAAGAAAGATTGAAAGATTTAACTAATCGAAATGGTTGTTAGATCACGAATTTTTAAAAATATAGTCTATTTAGGATAAAAAAAGTCTTTAAAATCAAAAACGCATAGTATTAGGTGTTTTGAAACTGATACTATGCGTTTTCTTGTAGGGAAGATTTACTCCATTTTTCTTCTGAGATTGAGTTTTTCCTCATCTATATTTAAGGATATTTGAAAGTTATATTTTAGAAAAACAATTATGGAGTTCTTAATACGGAATCTAGTATAAATGCTGATTCAAAGTGGAGTTTTGTATGCTTTTTGCTTTTTGTTGAGTATAAAATCTATTAACTGAAGTAGAACTACAAACATTAATTTAAGATGAAGTAAACTGTAACCTCCGGAAATGTCTCTTACTCGATTTCAGAATGAATCACTGACATAGGATTAAAAAGAACTAAGTATTTCTTTTTGTTTTTGAATGAGATACGTGAGTATAGATTTGTGTGACTGATATAGAACTGTGTCCAAGAATTTGTTGAATGTATCGAATATCTACATCATTATCTAGAAGCATTGTTGCAAAAGCTATGTCTAAACATATGTAGTGTAATAGTTTTAGATAAAGCTATTTTGTTCAACGATTCTCTTTAAAATTAAACGTACACTTTGCTCTGACAATGGTTTAGGAGAATGTTTCCCTGGGAATAGGAAATCATTAGATTCCTTTCCGTTTTTTTATTTATATATGTTTCTAATAAATTGAAGGTTGTTTGATCTCCTAAAAAAATAAGATACGCTCTTTCTTACCTTTTTCCTATAATACGGAGTGTCTTATTGGAAAGATTAATATCTTTGAGATGAATGTGGCAAAGTTCAGAAATCCTGATGCCTGTTGAAAGTAAAAGTGAAATAATTAATAGATTTCTTTCAGCGTGTTGTTTTTGATAATCAGTTTTTAGATAGAACTACTCTCCGCTCTAAATATAAAAATACTTTTCAGAATGTCATACGGAATCGTTTTTAGGGCAATATTTTTTTCAGTTCTAAATTGAAAACGCAATTGATTGAAGGGTTCTCTTCAATTATGTTCTGGTATTTTAGATAGTTATAAAACACCTTCATACAAGCAATTTTTCTTCTTAATGTATTCGTTTTTATGTTAGATTGTGTCAAGTGTTCTATATAGGATTCGACATTATCATAGTCTGAGTTATAAAATTGCATAAGATCATTCTTATAAGCGCGAATCGTGTGAACTCAAACGCTTATGAGTTTTGCAATAATCTAAGTAAGTAGAAATAAGTTTATAATCCATAAAAATCTCCTTTATCAATAATCATGCTATTATAAACTTATTTGGGTGCTTTTATATAGTGATAATAAATAGTTATCGGTAGAGAAGGAGAATTTGCATATGAATGAAGTCTCACGTAAATCGAAAAATTACTCGGAGGACCTTCTAAATAATGTAGATAAGAGAATTATTTTACTCCAGTCTGATGATAGAGCGGACTAAGTTACTTTTTAAAAATATACAACCGAGTTTTTAATAGCCAGGAATGTAAGTTTTTATATTAGTGGTAGTGAAAATATTGCAAAACAAATTTTTAGACAGATTTTTAATGCTGTCACTATTGAAGAAGTTGAGAAAAATATCAAAGTATCCTAAACGAGAAGTTATTTTGACGATACTCAAGACAATGGTATATCCACTTGATTGCATCCCTTTTATTCCCAATATAGGTTCTACAATTGTAAATATTATTGATTGTATTAGTAGTACACTTAGCGTAGATGCGATACATTATGAAGACTATAAGCTCGAACGAGCTCTTATTGAATACCCTAAATAAGATTAATCCCTAGAGTTGCTCTTATCATAGAAGAATTAGATGAGAAAAATATTGATTTTATAAAAATACTTATACAGCATAAAAGTGAACTTAATAGTCACGGTTCCCAATAAAGACAAAACATGAAGTTATTAAGTTCCTTTCAAAAATCGAAAATTACTAATCCATATCGTGGAATCAGAAAATTTTGCATGAATAATCAAGAAACATACCATTTTTCGAAAAGCTATCAAACCGAATTAGATGAAAAAGAGTTTGTCTAAAATATCAGCTTCAAATTTTTAGCATACATGCTATTATGTCATGCATAAAGAAATATGATTTCGAGCGTGAATTGACTATCTTTGAACAAATCGTTTTGGGTTCTCTAACACAATTAAGATGTCCTTGTCATTAAAATTCTTAGATAAAGTTTATCGGACTTATCTCCAAAAACATTAACTTTAAATGAAGAGAACTCTGACGTTTCGGAAATTAATTCGTAAACTATCACAGGATGGATTTATAGAATATTTAGATTCAGGGAGGATAATTTAGCTAATACCGGTTTTTCCTTTACACAAAACCAAATTGAAGAAACATTGCTTATAAATACGCTTTGTTGATGTAATCTCCGAAACAGAAGAGTTATCTGTAGAACTTTGTAAATATGGAATTAGTTATACCAATAAGCAATTATCAAAGAAAAATATTTTCTATTAGGGTCTCCTAAAACTCCAGAGAGATGAAATAGAAACTGATTATTTGTTACAATTAGTTTCTTGTGAATTAGACAATTTAACTGAGCTCTTAACAATTGGCCGACTATTGTATAATCGTTTCTATTTCAATGAAGTTTTTCACCTACTTCAAAAATATCCGCAATATAGTGATGAAAGAAGTTATCTGCTACTACAAGCTTTTAGTCAAAGAGCGATTGCGGTCGTCAGACCACCTTGACCTTTACAACATCTATTAGAGACTTCAGTAGACAAAGATGAGCAATGCTTGGTATTGTCAAACTTATTCGTTGCTTATATTAACAGGAATAATTCCACTGGGTATCGAGAAATACTTAATGAAACAGGAAAATTTTTCTATAAAAACTTTGTCGGTTCTCAATATTATCCTTACTTATTACGAAATATTGCATTTATCTTCCCTTTTTGAAGAGGGATGATAGCCTATAAGAATATTTTAGAGATTTTCAAAGGAGCAGACGATATTAGTATAATCGAACATTATCGAATTATATTTGCTTCTTAATGAAATTTAGTACAATAGAAAATGCTAGAGAAGAGTTACAAAATTTAGAAACTGAAATACAGCAAATACTATTGCTAAAGGATAGTAGATATGAATATTTATATAATAACTTTTCCTTATATTTAATGAATTTTACAAATCAAAATCCCTACACTATACTTCAATATGATATCAGAAGATGAAACTGGTTCGGAGACTCCTATTTACTCTAGGATCAATCTAACACTCTACTTAGCTAAAGTTTCGTCTTTAGAAGCAAATAAATTATTTTTCTCAAGTTAAATCTCTGGTAGATAAATCTCCTGTTTATCAAACCAAGCGATTTTTGAGATTAACCAACTTCTACTTCTATATGAACGATGTAGATATTTCTGAATATCTGGATACTCTAGATACAAAGCCCATTTAGAAACGATGATCATTATGTTGAAGAGCTAGCCTTTCACTATTTACAAAAAAATTGAGGATGGTCAAAAATATACTGATTCGGACTGGAAAAATTATTTTGCCCAGGTTATCTTTTTATAGATATTATGATGTAAAATTGTTGTTTCCTGAAAAAAATTATGCTATTAAATAAAGATAACCAGTTTACAACCAAATCAACTGTGGGGTAAACTGGTATTTTTACCTTATTGGATGTTTTACTCGTTCTATACCGATTTGTAATAGAGTGAGAATAATATCTTCATAAGTCTCAAAACCACTGTTTAAGAAGCTTAGCACAGAACCACTATGAATACCAAGGTTCATCATAGTATTTACTTCTAGAAAGTATGGTTTTCTATCTGTTCCTATAATAAAGTCTATCCTTCCATAGTCAGATGGTTGCATACTTTGGAAATATTTCCTTGATAAAGTAAACAATTCCTTGTTTAATACCTCATCCTTACTTATTTCTGTTTTCAGACCCCCTTCAGTTCTTCGTTTTTGACTTGTACTGATAATGTTTCCTTTTTTATCTGAAATTGAAAAATGCGGAGTTCCTATAATAATTTCACCATTGACCCCCTTAATGAATGGAACACCATACAATCTTCCATCAATAAATTCTTCAACAATTATTTCAGTTTGCTTGAGATAAAATTCTTTCTCTTTTTCTTTAACTTCTTTCCATGTTTCACAATAGCATGATTCATCAATACCTTCTGAACCACTACCAAATCGTGGTTTTATGAAATAAGGGCCAGAAAATGGTGGATGTTCTACCAATGGAAACTCTATGCTACCAGTTGCCAATTTGCAGTATTTATTCCCAAAATGCTCAGCCAGATTTTTGATAAATTCTTGTCTTCTACCAAAGCTCTGACATTAGGTGCTGCTCCAATATATGGTATTTTTAAATATTCACACAATGATTGTATAAAAATCTCTGAATTTCTGAATCCAATCCTATTGTAAAATGACCATACCAAATCAATTTCTTCATAGTTTTTAATTAAATAGTCAACATTATTTGATGTGATTATCTTATGGCCTGTTTTTGGATAATACTTCATAAATCTTATGATGGTAAGTTTCAGCATGAAAACTTCCATATCATTTTGTGGTTCGATATAGAAAATCATGATTAGGTGCAAAATTGAGCTAAGAATAGAATTTTCATACAATGTTCTCCTACCGATAACTATTTATTATCATTAGTATACCATAAATTCATCTTTAGTAGATTGATTTGTACAATGATTTTTAGTTAAAATTAAATAGCAAACTATGATATTGGTCAACGAGAGCTTAAAACACGATTTTTAAATCATATCTAATACTTTTAATTTAATTACAAACTTGAAACAATGCGGTATTAGTATAGATTGAAGGAAATAAGTACAAATTTATTTTGAAAATCAAGATTTCATAGAATTAGCACGAAAAATTTCAATTTTAGAATTGTATTCTCTAATGATTTTTAATCGGTCTTTTTAATTTCTAAATGTTATAATAGTATTAACAGATAGGAATAAACTGCCATGATTGGAGATATATAAAATCTTTATGAAAGGTACATGACATAACCAGAATTTGCACTATTTGGGTTATTTCATGCAATAGCCTTAGTCGTTACTAGAACGGGACAAGTTCAATTTCAACGGAACTGATAGATACTATTTGCCAGAAGCTCAACATATCCTATGTCGATATTGTGGAGGAAGAAGAGGTGTTAGATCCAGTTGAAGATTACGAACTGACTTTAAAAATAGGAATTGTCAAGGAGCTAGAGACAAATCTCTTAACTCATCTTTATCGTCATCAAGATATCCAATATATTTTCTTTGATGATGTGAGTAATCCGTAGGTTTTGATGAGTGATGACTTGTCTGTTATGGTTAATACTAACATCTATCTGGTGACTATTTTAGAAAAATAACTATTTGGAGAGTTCAGTCAGATTGAGAAGGAAATGATGAAGAAATCCAGAGTGGAATTATCTAATTTAATGTTCTTTTTAGTTAAGGGAGAAAGTTTTAAAAATAAGGGTTAATTAATTTGTTGTTTATCCTAATTTCGTGTATACTAATATGTACTTCTAGTCACGGTTGGTTGTGCTTGATGGAAATAATGATACCTATAGAGATGCGATATAGTGACTGTACCGCTCACTTATTCCTCCCAGTGATTTATAGTAGTGATAGGCTTTCTCACTATTATTATAAGACAGAAATAAAAGAGCACAACACTTTTTCATTCTGTGTTGTGCCTTGAGTGAAATAGAAAGGAATGAATTATTAAAATGAAAGTATTGAAAAGCTTGTTTATAAAGTAAACCCATGATGTGGAATTTTTATCACTTTGATTTTAAATGTAGTATCGTTATTTTATTTATTAAATATTTTTATCAATGAAATCAGTATAAAAATGTTATATCTTTTTCTTATGTACCTCATAGTTTTAGTGATATTTATTTTATTTAACTATAAAGACATAAAATACAATCTAGGAACAGTGAGGGAACAACTAAAAAGTAAATTTACTTCATCATTTAAAAAAATATTTGTTTAGTGCATTTGCTTACACTATTTTTATATAGTAACATTTAGGTTGTCTATTTCACTGATAGAAAAATTCATACAAAAATATTTTTGGAGCTGATGTTTTTGAGAATGCTTATATTAGTGGGTTATTATTAATTTTAATAATAGTTTTTGTGTATTTCTCGTATTTTATATACTCTAATTAAAATTTCTCCTTTATTGCTATTTGCATTTTGTGGTACCTTTATTTATAATATCAGTAATTGGGATAGAAAAATTCATTATTGGATTGGACTTTTTAACATTAATTATACTTACTACTGTTTTGAAATTTATAAATTTTGATATAAGATATTTTTTTATCTGACAGAGATAAAAATTTAAATCAAGAAGAGGATAAAATTAAGCAACGACTAATAAAATGAAGTATATAGTGTTAGCATACACTCCTCTATTATATTTATCTTTTATTAATTTCAGAAAAGATTTACACAAGTGATTCTTTCATATATCTAGTTAATTTTGCTATCGTCATACCATTTTTGAAAGAGAATATATAAGTTATTTTTCAATTTTCTCTTTATTTAGTACTTTTGTAAAAATTTATATTTATTTTACTTTCAATTATGATTTACACTGAGTATAAAAGAAACTATATTCAGATTCATATCAAGATTTTTATTAGGGTGTTAAGGAGGTAGATAGTTCAATTGTAAATGGTAGATATTTTCCAAGCAAACTATAAATTTTTTTCAAAAATGGAGCATAGATAGGAATCGTTACTATTATGTACATGGTAAATCAATTATTAAAAACGATGGAAAAAAATAAGAGTGATGTTTACCATATTACGGAAGATGGAATTGAGTCGAAAAAGGGCGTTAGAAAAAAATATTGTTGTTTCAAAAGATAGTTTGAGAGTTGATTCTAATTATTTTTATTCTAGAAAACTCTGAATCTTTTTAACAGTATTATGCAGGAAACTAAATATGCTGGGTATAGAATTTTTGAATAAAGTTGACCATTCTATCTGGATTCTCCCTATTATTTTGCTAGGTTTTATTTATTGTCGTTAGTATTCCAATAGATAATAATATGAAAACCAGTTACAGAGGAGAGTACTATGCTTTAATATTGAATAATGATCGAACTATTAAACAAGTGAATGAAAATGATAAACTTTCTTTTCAAAATCAGGAAATAATTGTGGGTAATAAACGTTATCGTTACGATAATGTTAGCATTACAGTGAGAAAATATGGATGATGTAAATATAGGTGAGATCAATACATCATCAAAAAAATAATTATTATGAAAGATGGGGATACTAAATACTATATTTTTGAAAGATTCTGCTATATATAATCAATACAAAAATGAACTTTTGAGCCACAAGGCTCTTTTTATTTCTTCTTTTTCATGTGATAACTTCTCCAAGTTTCTTCCGATATACTTTTCTCAACATGTAAAAATCTATGTCAGATTTTCTCTGGGGTTTGGGGAGCAGAGTCACTCGGGTTATCTTATCGTTAGCTGTCAAAACTGGAAGGTTTTAGTCAGCTGGCGATATGATTTTTGGGATATTGTGGACACAATATCTGAGCTCGCAAAGACCGAACAAGAAGCAAGTGAGGTCTTTAGGAAGCGTACTGACAATGTGAGGTAGACTTACACTGTCAGGCAAGTAGAATGTTGAAGGGATATCAGAATGGGACAAGAAATTAAGTCAATCCGAAAGCAATTTAGAATTACGAGACAAGAAGAAAAACAGATAAAAGAAATGATGAGGGAACAAAAAGTGGATAGTTTCTCAGAATTTCTTCGTCAAAACTTATTGAAAAAGAATTATCAGGATAGAATTTTTGAAAGTTGGTTCTCCCTTTGGCAGTCTCAAAAGTTTGAACAGATTAGTCGAGATGTGTATGAAGTTCTGGTTGTCGCAAGAGAAAATCATCAAGTGACTCAAGAGCACGTCTCAATCTTATTGACTTGCGTTCAAGAATTGATTGCAGAAGTAAATCAAGTGCAGCCACTCAGTCGTGAGTTTCGTGAAAAATACATGAGATAGGAGGCTACTATGGTTTATCGTTATCGTACCAATCTCAAAAAAGTATTTCTAACAGATTCAGAGTTACATCAATTGAATGAGCGAATCGACAAGAGTCACTGTCAAAATTTTTCAGTCTATGCCAGAAAAGTTTTGCTTAATCCCAATATGTCATTTGTCACGATTAATACTGATACTTATGACCAGTTAGTTTTTGAATTGAGACGTATTGGAAATAACATCAATCAAATTGCGCGTGCGATTAATCAAAGCCATCTGATTTCTCAGGACCAATTACAAGATTTGAGTAAAGGAGTCGGAGAGTTAATTAAGGAAGTGGACAAAGAATTTCAAGTGGAGGTGAAAAGACTGAAGGAGTTTCATGGTAGTTACTAAACATTTTGCGACGCACGGAAAAAAATATCGTAGGCGTTTAATTAAGTATATTCTCAACCCTGATAAAACGGACAATTTGAAATTGGTATCTGATTTTGGCATGAGCAATTACTTGGACTTCCCTAGTCATGCAGAAATGGTAGAGATGTACAATGTCAACTTCAGCAATAATGACAAGTTGTACGAATCCAGAAACGACCGACAAGAAAAACACCAACAAACTATTCATGCTCATCACCTCATTCAATCATTTTCTCCTGAAGATAATCTGACACCTGAAGAAATTAACCGCATTGGTTATGAGACCATGATGGAATTGACAGGAGGTCGTTTTAAGTTTATCGTAGCAACCCACACAGACAAAGATCATGTTCATAATCACATCCTAATCAACTCTATTGACCGCAATTCAGATAAAAAGTTGATATGGAACTATGCCTTGGAACGAAATCTCCGTATGATTTCTGACCGTATTTCTAAAGTGGCTGGTGCAAAAATTATTGAGAAACGTTATTCTATCGAGATTATAAAAAAAATATAGGAATCTAGTCATAAGTTTGAATTGAAACAACGTCTTTATTTTTGCTGCAACAATCTAAATCGTTTGATGATTTTTAGAGAAAGCAAAACAGTTGCATGTTCAGATTGATTTTAGTCAGAAGCATAGTCGTTTTTTGATGACAGATAGAACGATGATAAAATCAATTCGAGGGTCGCCAACTTAGTAAACGAGATTTATATGATGAAGAATTTTTAGAATGCATTTTGCTAAGCAAGAGATTGAAAGTCGTTTAGAATTTTTGTTGAACCGTGTCAATTCTTTTAGAAGAGTTAATAACAAAAGCAAAAAGAATTGAATCTAACCATTGACTTAAAACAAAAATGTAACTTTTATCCTGGAAGAAGATAATCAAAAGATAAGTTTGGGTCATCAAAAATAAGTGATAAGAAATTATATGATGTCAAATTTTTCAAGATTATTTTAAAAAAATAAGAAGTCGAGTGATTCAGAAAGATTAGAGAATTTACAGGAACAGTACCATGCTTTCCGAGAAGAACGAGATAAGGATAAAGTATCCACTGAAAAGATTGAGGAAGCCTTTTGAGACATTTAAGGAAAAACGAGATACCGTTCATGAATTTGAAGTGGAACTTGCAGAGAACCAAATAGAGAAGCTAGTTGATGAGGGCATTTATATCAAAGTGTCTTTTGGTATTAAGCAGAGTGGTCTCATTTTCATTCCCAATTATCAATTAGATATTCAGGAAGAAGAGAAACAGATAAAATATAAAATCTTTATACGTGAGACAACCTCATACTTTGTCTATAACAAAAGAACATTCGGATAAAAATCAGTATATCAAAGGACGAACCTTGATAAGACAGCTAACCAACGATAGTCGAGTAATACCATACAGAAGATCTACAGTTAAGAGTCTACAGGAAAAGATTACTGAGATTAACCTCTTCATTGAATTAACTGAAGCAGGTAAGAAATACCAAGACATTAAAAGATGAGTTAGTAAAAAGAAATAGCAGAGATAGATATAAAACTAAATCAAATTAATGAAAAATCGCCAACTTAAATAAGATGGCGGAAGTGCTTATCAATTTGAAGAGTGAAGATGTGAGCAGTCGAAAGCTTGCAAGATATGACTTTTTAAAATTAAATTTGCCAGAATCAATTACAGTAGAACAAGTAAGCGAAGAAATAAGAGCGTTTTAAAGAGAGTTAAATCATTATCTTTATGAGTATGAGAACTTAATAAAAATTTAGAAATGTTTGTAAAAAGTACTGAATGATAAGGATTTTGATAAAAAAATTTAGTATAGAAATACTATTGGAATAACAAGAACTAATCCTATGGTGGTTAAAGATTAACTATCTTTATGCTATTGATTAATATATTTGTCATAGTGCTCTTGGTACTGTGCTTTTATATTATGTTCTCCTAGAATTTCAAATACCTGAAGTGCTTGTTTCATCTTTTTCGATTCCGTTCGCAAGATTGCACTTAAATTCAAAGTATCCACATGTATATAAGAAGACGGTTTGTTCATAATAGTTTAATTCATTATTTAGTAATTTTTTTATTTCTTTGATTAGAAAACTACAATTTTGAAATTCTTCTTTATCAATACTAACAATTAGGCAATTGATTGCCAATTGTGTAACAAGCCGTTTATTTGTCTTATTTAATGTTGAATAGATATAATTTTTAACATTTCTATAGTTAATAGGAAAAAGGAGTTATAATTAATTGTTCTTACACAGTTACCTAATAAGATAATTTCATAGTAACCCTAGTTTTTCAACTTTAAAAAGATAATCTATAAGCTGTAATAACTCCTCGTCCGAGGGAGAAAAATTTTTATTTGTTGTATAGAGAATCGATTTTTACCATTGTCTTTTTCATAAGGACCCAAGTTATAACTTGAAGAGTTTGATAGTAATTCAATAATACTATCAAAAATTTTTGTGGAGTAGTGTTTTCGGGAATATATTGCACCAAGTTAGCGAATGATCCAGTTCTAGTAGAATTATTGTCATGAAGAATAATAAATTCATCCAAAGTTATATGTAATTTATCTAAAATATTGATTAGTCGAATACAAAGAGATTTCTGATTCTCCCCGTTCAAATCTAGAGATTTGAGATTTAGATAAATTACTATCAGCAATTGAACTTAAACTTATTTTCTTCCCTTTTTCGAATTTTTCTGAGTGTTATACCAAGTTTTGATTTCATTTTTCCCATATTCCCAACAAAATTACAGGATTTTTATTTATTATACAATAAATAAAAATAAAGGGAGGTTCAGTATGAAAAAACTTTTAAAAATTTACATCAATATTGTTATTGATTATGGATATTATCATTATAGTCGGAGGTTGATTCTTACTAATCTTATACGTAATTCTTTAGAGGATATCTATTATGCAAAAAGTTATTATCACAAATAATAAAAGCTGGTTATTTAGTTCGTCTAAGAGACATAGAAGACACCTAAAAAGGTTGTTACTTATTGCAAAAGTTAGTTCCGATAGTGAGAATTAGAAAAAAATAGTTACGAATCTCAAGTAAGACACTACAAAGAATATATTTCTAAGCGTTCAGATTGGTAACTTGCAGATATTTATCATATAAAAGGTATATTAGGAACAAAAAGTAGGAAAAGACAAGCTTTTAACGACTAATAAATGAAATGAAAAACTGTTATATTTCACTGATTGCTGTCATATAAAACATATTTTTATGAGTGACGTATTTACTTTCATTGTATAATCACAATAGAAATACTATTTTAGTTTTACTAAAATCTAGAATATTTGAAAACTAATTGACTTACTTATATATGAAAACATCCCTAATCTGCAACAAGGAGAGGAAGCAATGAAAATTTAGGACAAATCTTAAAAATTCGAGAAGCTAAGGGCCTCTCTCTTTATAATATTGCTAATGATGAGATTTCTACCTCTCAGTTATCTAGATTTGAAAATGGATATACAGATATTACTCTTAGTAAATTACTTTCAGTTTTAAAGACACTGGACGTATCTTTAGAAGAGTTTATGTATTTAGGGCGTGGTTTTCATAAGATGAGTAATTTTCGAGGGTAATTGATAAGATAAATAATTATTTTTATAAGAACAACAGCCCAGCCTTGAGAAGACTCCTAATTAATTGTATAGAAAAACGAAGAGGAGAAACTAAGTAAGAAATTAACAATAATTTTTGATTAAGTTAAAGCTCCAAGAAATTGAGAAAGATAATATTGTGACTTCTGAAGAAATTGATTTTATATCAGACTATTTATTCAGCATAGATATCTGGGGTGAATATGAATTAGAGCTATTTTTCCTCCACAATGGAAATTTTTGCCAATCAAGTATTATGATATTAACGAAGGAAATGGTGAGGAGAACTGATTTTTATAAACATTTACCGACCCATAGAAGATTAATTACCAGCATGTTATTTAATGCTTTTAGCCTCAGCGTAGAAAGAAATAATATAGTTGATGCATCTTATTATAGAGAACAATTAGTCCAGTTATTTTTTTGATGAAACAGAATTATATGAAAGATTAGTTTTTCACCTCATAGATAGTTGTTACAATTTTTAAGATGACAAATGAATTGAGTAATATTTTAGAGATGAGAAAGTGTATTGGCTTTCAGAAACCTTGGAAAGCATGAGTTTAGTAGATAGATGGGAAAAAATATATTGAGAGAGTACTTAATAGTAACTAATTGCAAATTAGGGATAAAAAACTATTAGACCAACTGCTAGTGATATAATAACATTAGGCAGTAGGTCTAATAGTTTTATAATCAAGGAGGATTAATCATGAAGAAATTATTGAAGTTCTGGTAAGATGTTGTTTTAGTATAGAAATAAGTCTTGAAAAAAACTGGATTTGAAGAATTATTTTGATTAAACAATTTTTAGTTAGGGTTCTGTTAAGGAATTATAGTATTTAGAGTTACAAGTTTGAATATCGAAAAAGATATTCACTAGAACCGAAAGTGGTTGTAATGAGTGTATTAGAGTTTATAAAACCTAGAAAAAGATTCCCGTATATACTCCATTGAATAGTATTAGGGTAAAAGCTGACAGATAACTGTAATTGGAACTGCTGGTGGTGTCATAATGAAGGAACAGGTAGTAGGGAACAAAGATTAATAAAAAAATATTGATTTTTTTCAATGATAAATTTTTAATGATTTTTATTGATCTAACAGATTCCTTAAATATTACTGAGGTACATTTGACAGGTGGTGAGCCTAGTTTACATCCAGATATTGACTTAATTATTAAAAAAATTGAAAGAATATAATTTTGTTGTTAAGATGACCTCAATTGGAGGTAAAAAGGAGGTTTTTGATAAGATAATATCTTCGGGAATAGATGGAATTAATTTTAGTTTACATGCGGTAGATACGGTTGAAATGTACAACACTCAAGTTAATCGTTCTAATAGATGGGTAGAGCAAAATCATCGGAAGTTAAAAGAACTAATAGAATATGTAAGTAGAAAAGGAGTTCCTGTAAAGATAAATACTGTTGTAGCCAGCTCTGAAGATTTCAGTGAGAGCTTGATGAAGTGATGAAGTGGGCTAGTAGCCGCAACATTGCCATAAGAATCTTAAACGAAGTTGAAAGCAATGAAAAATCTATTAGTGCGATTAGAAATTTTTTTGATTCGTTAAATGGTATTGAAATAAGTAGGAAATATATCAAAGGAAGTTCATCTGGAACTATTTTTTTATAATGTTCCTAATATTGGTGAAGTGGGATTTAAAATACTGATTCCAAAACTACTTGCACGATATGTGTAAATGTTGTAGAATTAGGAAAAAGGGCAGATGTGGTGAATATTTTTTTATGGAATACGATTAGAAAATTTGCTTGGTAATTACAATATTAGGCTTTTGTGTCCATAAAACATCACCAGAAAACTTACTATAGACTGAGTGAATTTAAAGAGACTTCAGCCTTTGAAGAATTGAGAGGTAAAATTAATGAATGAATTAGAAGTTAGATTTGAACTTAACGATGAGAGGGATTATAATAATGCTATTTCATATTTAGAAAAATCTTATAAATTTAAGTGTGAAAAATAAGCAAGTTGATGAATATTTTTAAAACAAAAGGAAGAGAATTTGAAAAATGATGAGGTAGGTAGCTTTTATTTACAGAATTCGTCAAGAAGCTGATGATAAGGCATGTGTTTTCACAAGAAAAGATACGATAAAACAAGGAATGTGGAGTGAAAGTGAAATAGAGTTGGAATCTGAAAAACTAGAATTTGTAAGGAATATCTTGCAAGATGGTTTTTCAAATATTTTTCTAATAAGTAAATATAGAAAGACTTATCATGACGTATTAGAAAATAAAACGATTAATCTAGATAAGATTGATGGTCTTGGGTTTTATCTTGAAATAGAGATTTTTAGGAGATTTTTTTCAAAAGAAGATTATAATAATTTTTATGAGAAAAATGTGCGGAGAGTTCTCGTTTTTAAATTCAAAAATAGAAACAAAGGGCTATGTCCAATTAATGAGAGAAAAATGGACGTAATTGAAAATTATCAAACAGTTTTATTTTTTTATGGTCAAGAAAAATGGATTTCGAAAAACTACAAGAAGGTAAAAGTTATTAGACCTAGAGGGTCAGAGACTATCTTTAATATGTCTGCTATTTCAGAGCATATTAGTTTGTTTGATATGCTATCTGAAACTGGCTGCGTGGAAAAAATATGTAACAAAACAGCTATCATATTTTTCAAATAAATTAGATGGCGTCGGTATTAATAGATTGACTAATCCGATGGAGGTTGGCTTATCATTTCTAGTTAAGAATTGCAAAGAACCGGAAGAGATGATTTATCATGCTTTAGCTTTTTTGCAAAGCATTGGTTTATTTACACACCGTATATGTACGATGCGATAAAGAATTAGAGTTTCATGAGATGGTACATAAAAACAGAATACCATCTGAAAAATATATGAATGGAAAAATATTGAGAAATTTCATATGGAAAACAGAGACCCACAGGTAATTACTCTTACTTATATTACAAGTATCTTAATGGTGTAGTTCCGTTCGGAACAATTGCAACTATATATAGAGATGAAACTACCATTTTGATGTAGTTTTTATGCAGAACGTTTAGCAATGATTCTAGAAGAAAAAGAATCAATCTGGGGAATTTCGAAAATTAATTTTTTGTTGCCAGTTGTGTCATCATTGCCTATTGATTTTTTTAAATGTTAATAGATTCGTTTTACTTTTTAGAGTTTTGGTTTTATTAATTCATGGTGGGATAGGAGAAATTTCAAATAAAAACAGGGTATTTTTAATTATACGTGAATTAGCTTTTTATTAGATTCAAAAACTATCTCCAATTTATCAAAGAAAAAAATTAGTTGACTTATCTTCTAATCTTGTTCACAGTTTAGGTTATACTGATTTGAACATTCAGCAGAAGAGACAACTTGAGAAAGTATAGAAAAATAAATTATTTCTCTATTGATATAGCAAAGAGATTGAATAAAGTTGAAAACATGCTTAGGAATCAAGAGGTTAATTCAATTGATTTCAGAAAACTAAAAGGAGAATACGGAATATTTCCTGAATGGATAGTAGCAAAAATATTCTGATATTCTCAAGGATAGAGGTATTCATATAGAAATAAAAACGGAATTCTATTCGAAGTTTAGCTTAGGAAACGATAATGAGACTAGTAGATATTGATGAACTATTAGGAGAAAATGTCTAAAATACTTGTTATTGGTGGTTTCTCTGAAATACACAGAGCACTTAAAAAAATAATTGTAAGTTAACATTGGTTTTGTGAATCTTCGAAGATAAAAACCATATTTTAAAAGATCTTTATGATGAAGTTCTTGCCTTTAACAGTTTTAAAAATGAAGTTCAAATTATTGAAACAGTAAGTAAGGCTGTTGAATATTTAGGAGACTATCAATCGATAATTTGTATGTTTGAAAATTTACAAGCATTAGCATACAAAATAGCTGAAAAACAAAGATACCTTTTAATATCAATGAAACTCAAATGATGGTTATAAATAATAAGTATGCATTGAGAACTTACTTGAAAAATTCATTCTTTTGATAACGTTAACTGTGAAAATGATTGAGAATAGAGATGATGTGATAAGATTTGTCAACAAAAATGGCACATCAATCTAAAACTGATAGATGGTACTGAAGTCGAGCAATCTATAAAGTTGATTCATCAAACGTGAAGGAAATAGTGAATCAAGTAGAGATTTCAGATGAAACGTTTATAATTGAAAAAAATTTATTGAAGGTGAAGAATTTAGTATAGAGGCTATAAGCGTAAATAGTCAGCATCATATTTATGGTATAACAAAAATTAAAAATCTCGAAACATTTTGTTGAGATTAGCCATATGTACCTGCTAATATTTCGACTGATTTAGAAGATATAATTAACAACTATATGGGAAACTATTATCAATTTTTGAAGGTTACAAATGGTCCAACTCATACAGAGATAATTATCACAAACAATCAAGAGATTCATGTTGTCGAAACTCACTTTAGATTAGGTGGAGGTATGATTTCGGAATTATATGAAATATTAGTATAAACCATAATCCTATAGAGATAGCAGCCCTATCATCTGCCCAACTTTTTAAATGATTTTTGATAATTTTGTCTTTTCTTCTAAATTTGTAGCTATTTATTTTGAGGAATTTGAAGGTGAAGTAATTAAAAACAGTTACTTTAGATGATCACTATATTGAAAATCATAAAGATATTATCGCTACTGAATTATATGTTAAAGCGGGGGATAAGAGGAGAAATAGGTGGCTCAAATAGGATTGGTCATGTGATAAAAACTCAAACGATTACAATGAGTTAATCTCAGGTAGAGAAAAGACATTGAATTCCTGTATTGAAGTACTGTATGAATAGTCAATTTTGGAGGTGAAAATATGTCTGTAGTGATTATTGATCGTGAAGGTAAGTCTAAACATAATTATTTAAAATGGTTAAATGATTTTTGACCAGAGGTATATATCTTGAGCTATCTCGAAACGATAAATAGTTTTTCTTATGATAAGGCTATAGGTTTTTCCTGAATTTGAGACCAACGGAAATGTTGAGCAATTTATTTATGAATTAAATAAAATCGATCCTGTTACAAAAATTTTAGCTTTTGAAGAAGGTAGTATTATTCGAGCTGCTTGTATACGAAAAATTTGGGAATAAAAGGTCAAACACTTGAAGAAGCACTATTGTTTAGAGATAAATATCTAATGCGGAAAAAACTTTCTAAAGAAGGTTTTAAAATTCCTAAATTTAGAAAAGTAGATCACTTTATGGATGTTGTGTCTTTCTGTGAACAATTTGGGTATCCTGTGATTTTGAAACCAAGAAAAAAATGGGCTTCAAAAGGTGTTATCAAAATTGAGAATAAAGATTCGTTGTCAGATGTTCTTTATAATATTTCGCTAGATGATTACTTGGTTGAAGAGTATGTGAGTGGACAGCTATATCATGTTGACGGATTTTTTAACGGTCAATCGATAGAGTTTTCTTGTTGTAGTATGTATGTCAAAAATTGTTTAGAAGCATTTGAAGAGGGATTTGGTCTTGGTTCAATAATGCTTGATATTGACTCGAATGAAGACAAGTTATTAAAAATTATACTGCAGAGATTTTTAAAAATTTGAAGTTGATTATAATACGATTTTTCATGCAGAAATATTTATTGATAAATCTAGTAATCAACACTCTGTGAGATTGGAAGTAAAAGCTTGAGGGTGAATATACAAAAAATATTATTAAATCATTCTCAATTAATTTGGATGAATATTTGGTAAAAAGAGAGTTAGGCATTCCTTATAATATAGGCAACACTTCAAGTGTTAGGCTTTCTGGGAAAGTATGGATACCGGCACAAAAGGGATATGTGAAGTCTATTCCAATATTGGATTTGGATGGGATTATAGAGATACAAATTAAACAATATGAAAATGTTCGCTTTGCTGGATTACAGAAACAGATGGATTACTTATTAACTGTTAGCTTTTTTGGGAAGAATTTGGATGAACTTCTTCAAAAAGCAATGGATATAAAGAATTTTTATAGCAAGTCAATTGATTGGTCGGAAACTATTACTGATACATGGTTTACTACTTAGTAGTTAGAGTCTAATTTTTATCTGCATAAGATTAAGAATATTACATTTTTAATAGATACGAGAGAATTTAGTTCAATTACTTGGTGAAGTTAGTTGGTAATACAGATATTTCATGATGGAGTTTTAAAAACTCCTATTTTTTATAAAAATCAGATTCTATAAAAAGTGGATAAATCAACATTTCCATCCTTAGAATTTTTGGGTTTTAAAGGCTCTTTTGAAGGAGTAATACTTTCAAAGTTATTTCATAGTTTCTTTCAACCATTATTTAAGGTGTCTTATAACACTAATAATGGTAATGATAGGTTGTAGATATACTTTTATTGTTAAACTATGATGAAATTAAATAGTGCCTTATACAAATTGTGGTAGCATTTAGACATTGCTAATGGAGGACCTGAAAAAGATAATATGAGGTAATATTAATGGAAAATAAAAAAACAAAGAATATAAGTTATCTTGTCATGAGTAAAGGGGTATCTAAAATCGGAGATATCATGTTTGACTTCGCTAATAATACCTTTCTGGCCGGACTAAATCCAACATCTTTATCGTTGGTTGCCATTTATCAATCATTAGAAAAGGTGATCGGGGTTCTATTCAATTTATTCGGTGGAGTCATTGCAGATAGTTTTAATCGGAAAAAAATTATCATTGGAACAAATTTCTTATCTGGGATCGCTTGCATAGTTCTATCATTAATCTCTAAAGAACAATGGTTAGTTTATGCGATTGTTATCACAAATGTCATATTGGCTTTTATGAGCGCATTTTCAGGACCGTCCTACAAGGCTTTTACGAAAGAAGTCGTAAAAGAAGATAGTATTTCCAAACTAAATTCACTATTAGAAACAACGAGTACTGTAATAAAAGTAACGATTCCTATGGTAGCAATCTTCTTGTACAACATTCTAGGGGTACGGGGGGTGCTATTATTGGATGGATTATCCTTTCTAATGGCAGCTTTATTGATTTTATTTGTTACACCTGTGAATGAAGAAGTAGATACAAAGGAGGAAATGACAATAAATGGAGTCTTTAACGACTTAAAAGTAGGATTCAAGTATGTTTATAGCCATAAACCAATCTTTATTATTATCATTCTTTCTGCTTTGGTTAATTTTGTTCTAGCAGCCTATAATTTATTATTACCTTATAGTAGTCAAATGTTTGAAGGAATTTCAGATAGACTTTATGGAAGCTTTCTAACAGCTGCAAGCAATTGGTGGTTTTTGGGATCGATATTAAGTGGTTTTGTCAATAGATCTTTGTCAAGTAGACGTTTACTTCTCTTTTCAGCGTGTTCAGGCTTAATGTTAATGCTAACTGCACCGCTTTATTTTTATATTCCATAACCTCATTATCCTAATTTTTTTCTCCAGCGTTATTTAGTCTATTTCTTTCCATTTTTAATATCCAATTTTTTCTCTATTGTTCAAAGAGATGTAGATAATGAGTTTTCTTGGCAGAGTCTTTGGAATTATCTTTTCAGTAGCGATCCTTTTTATGCCACTAGGTACCGTTTTTTCTCAGTAGTTTTAAATCCCTAACAATACTTTTTAATATTTTTTTATTATTGGTGTATCTATTACGGTATTATCGCTAATATTCAGCACGCTATTGAAGAGGTATGATAGAAGTTGATAGCTGATAAAAAAATAGCTGATACAGAGAATTTAGAGCGCCTTTGGAATATATTTTTGGAAACATTTAATCAATCACAGTTGAATGTGAAGGGCAATCTGTTTTAGAAGAATACAATCAAGATACCATTATGCTATTACTTTTAGTTCAGTTAAAATATTGAGAAGTATTACTTTTTATTGAGAAAAGCATCACAAAAGGATTCCAATTAATTTTTAATGATTTTTTCTAATCTAATTTTGTGGTTATTGACAAATTTGCTTTTGGATCCATGGAGTGGTTTATATACATCTGTTAATGCAACGGATAATTTTATTGATAAGTAGGGGTGGCTATTATTCAACCTTTAGGTTCTGAAAGTAAGAGATTCACATTAGAAATATCATGTTGACCATTTTTCAATTTGCTGGTTAGCAGTAATCTGAACATCATTAATTCCTTCCTTAACAAAATTATGCGACTTTTGTTACCGGATTACTGCTGATTTTTTTAATAGCTTATAACATTTTTGTTTTTAGACGGTTAATAGATTTTGACCGTCTTTTCTTAATATTGTCTTACCTATAATAGATATGCTTACGAGAAGTGTTTAATAAATTAATTTTAGTTCAAAATGTCCAGTTTGGACAGTTTGAAAAGATTTCTTGGTTTTATATATTATACTTTTCTCAGGAGAAAGCTAGATGTACAGACGTTTGAGAGATTTGAGGGAAGATCACGATTTGACCCAAAAACAAATAGCTAAAATACTTTCGTTTACAAACTCAGCTTATGCTAAAAATTGAACGGGGTGAGCATGCCTTGACGGCAGATGTATTGGTAACTCTCTCAAACTTTTACGATGTCAGTACAGACTATCTATTGGGATTGACAGATTTTCCTGATAAAATTCGCTTTAGAAAATAATCTCCTCAATTGCATAGAGTGTGAAAATGAGGAGATTTTTTTATTTGTTCTT
>BNJU01004791.1_pt1 | contig 25965 bp, 26 predicted proteins | sample 8539281 | NCBI WGS metagenome assembly BNJU01 (sample SAMD00202456, study PRJDB9452) | human saliva metagenome | isolation source: human saliva | place: Japan
CACGCCAGCGTGACCTCGTGGCCGCGACTGAGGAATGCGCGAGCGATCTGCTGCGCGCGCGACCATGGGCCGCCCATCTGCGAGCGGGCCAACATGGGAACGACAAGGATTTTCACGGTTTAAGGCTACGCCCGACGCGGAAGAGCACCCAACTGTTGCTTATAGTTTTCGCCCCAGACGCGCATGGCCTCGAGGACGGGCTGCAGGCTGTGGCCCAGCTCGGTGAGCGAGTACTCCACACGCGGCGGGACCTCGGCGAAAACCTCGCGGTGGACAATGCCGGCGTCCTCCATGGTGCGCAGATTCGTCGTCAAGACCTTCTGCGAAATTGATCCGATCGAGCGCTGGAGTTCTTTGAAACGCATGGTTCCCTTATCGCTCAGATCTCGCAAGATCAATACCTGCCATTTGTTCCCAATCAGGGTCAAAGTCGTCTCAACTGGGCATGGCGGCAAGTTCTCAAGCCGTGAATTCATTATCTTCTCCTTTTATCTTCGCAGGTCAGCGACAATAGTCACTTTTAGGTACCTATAGCACAAAATAGTGCCTACTTCCGAATTGCTTGCATTAATTCTACGCTGTCACACGTACAAAAACAGAGTGATTTACTCGCACAAATAATCGAAGGAAAACTCATGGCTCAGTCAATCGCAGTCGTCGCAGCAAACGGAAAAGCCGGACAGCTCATCGTCAAGGAGGCACTGGAACGCGGACACGATGTGACCGTCTTTGTCCGCTCTGAAAACAGGAGTCCCGCCCAGAATGCCGTCATCAAGGACATCATGGAGCTCAGCGCTCAGGACCTTGAGGGCTTTGACGCGGTTGTTGACGCTTTCGGCGCCTGGACCCCGGAAACCCTCCCTCAGCATTCAACGACTCTGGCTCACCTGAGCGATATCCTCTCCGGCAGCAACACTCGCCTGTTGGTCGTCGGCGGAGCGGGCAGCCTCTACGTGAACCCCGAGCACACGCTGACGGTCGCTCAGACCCCCGACTTCCCCGAGGCCTTAAGCCGCTTGCCCTTGCGATGGCCGAGGCCCTCGCCGAGCTTCGCGAGCGCAAGGACGTCCGCTGGACCTACATTTCCCCCGCTTGCGACTTCCAGGCCGATGGCGAGCGCACCGGCGAGTACATTCTTGGCAGCGAAGAGCTGACCGTGAACGAGCGCGGAGAATCAATCATTTCCTACGCTGACTTCGCCGTGGCCATGCTCGACGAAATCGAATCCGGCAACCACGTAGGCCAGCGCATCAGCGTTGTCCGTAAGTAAGGGGTGCATCTAGCACTCACAATCGGGCTGCATTTGAAGCAGCCCCAGTCCATTTACACGATCGGAAAACCCGTAGGAGTTCCAATGAACCAGACAATGAACGCCGAGATTTCGCGCCTTGTGGATGCGATCAGCGCAGCGGATGCTGTCATGGTCGGTGCGGGCTCAGGTCTGTCAGCCGCTGCAGGTTTCACCTACAGTGGTGAACGCTTTCAGACCTACTTCGCGGATTTCATTGAGACCTACGGGTTTTCCGACATGTACTCGGCCGGTTTTTATCCATTCAAAACGTTGGAAGAACAGTGGGCGTATTGGAGTCGCCACATCTGGTACAACCGCTATGTTGAAGCCCCAAAAGACACCTACGACAAGCTCCTTCAACTGCTCACAGGCAAGGATTTCTTCGTCCTCACAACGAATGTTGACCACCGCTTCCAGCTCGCAGGATTCCCTAAAGAGCGGCTGTTCTACACCCAAGGCGACTACGGCCTGTGGCAGTGCAGCGTTCCTTGTCACGACTCGACCTATGACAATTTCGAGGCCGTGGCGCGCATGATTAAGGAGCAGCATGACATGCGAGTCCCCAGCGAGCTTGTCCCATGCTGTCCGAGGTGTGGCGAGCCTATGAGCATGAATCTGCGCGCTGACGCGACTTTCGTTGAGGACGCGGGATGGCATCAGGCTGCCCGCCGGTACCAAGATTTTCTCGAGGCCCACGCGGGTAGCAGGATTATCTTCCTTGAGCTTGGTGTTGGTGCGAATACCCCGGGAATTATCAAGTACCCGTTCTGGAAGCACACCTACGCCAATGCCTCGGCAACTTACGCCTGCGTGAACTTTGACTACGCGCAGGCCCCCGCCGAGATCCGCGATCGCTCGATCCTCATCAATGGGGATATCCGCGAGGCGCTCACTCTGGCTTTGCAAGCGCGGGCGATCTGCTGCGCGCCCACACACCGACCAGGGATGGTCCACCATGAACACCGATAAGGTCGAGGACGTCGACTGAGCGGCTACGCCGCTAGCGGTCCAAGCGCTTGACGAAGCGGAACATGTAGTCGGCCTCGCCCATTGGCTCGCCCGCTCCGCGGGGATGCGAGGTGTCGGGGTGATGTTCGTTGAAGAACTCAACGATGTGGAAGCCGCACTTGTTGACGTAGAAGTGGATGTTGCGCACCTCGAAATAGGGCATCACCAGGGTCCATTCCCTCACCTGCGGGTGGGCGGCCTCGATGGCGAACCAGGCGCGCGTCCCCACTCCCCTGGAATGAACCGAGGCCTTCATTGCGAAAAGGAGAACCTCGCCTCGATGCCCGACGACGGTGAGGATCACGTTGCCCACGACTTCGCCGTCCTCAAGGATGCGATAGGCGAGCGCTCCCGGCGCATTCAGGGACTCCTCAATGTCGGACAGTGGGAGAATCGGCTGCGCCGTTGCACTGCCCTCGCTGGGACCAGCCGGAGGCTGCTCACGCGCGGCGAGACGCTCCCCCCCACGAAGGATCCCTGCGGGTTGCCCTGGAAGTGCTCGAAAGATTCCTGAAAGTCCGAGATCAGCGCAGGACGCTCGGTCTCAGTCAGGGGCACAAGCATAATCGTCATGGGCTCATCGTATCTGTGAACAGCTGCAAATCTGACAGCAGGGGTCTCTTTCCTCAGCGTCCTGGAAATGGACCCAACGACGCGAGCCCCCGAGAGCCAAAGGGGTACACATGGAACGCCTGTTCGTCACGCACATCATCAAGGTGCCCCACTCGTTTCGACTAAAGGAACTGGGTTTTAGGCTCCTCAAGCTAGACACGTAACCGCCAGCTACACTCCGGGGCGCTACAACTCCAGCCTCATGTACACGAGCTCTTGGTAGCCCACAGACGTGGAATGGTAACCCCGGGGGTTGCGCCCGTACTCCTCGAACCCTGCGCGACGGTAAAGAGACACCGCCCGTTCGTTATCCGCCACCACTTCGAGTTCGAGCTGGGTGTAGCCCGCCCGCCGGGCACAGTCAATGCTCGCGTCCATCAGCACCCGACCGATCCCCATCCCCCAGTACTCCTTGAGGATGCTGATCCCAAAACGCGCCCGGTGCGCGACCTTGCGCCGACTGCGCACCGCTGAAACTCCTGCACTTCCAACGATCTGCCCGTCGATGATGGCGACGAGCTCGACCTCATTGTCGCTGCGTTTCGTTTCTTCTAGGGAGCGGGCCTCTTGTTCATCGTCGCTGCTCTGCTCGTCCGGATAGGACAGCAGGTAGTCGGTCTCCGCATGGGTGAGTTGCGTGGTCTCACGCAGCGCGCGAGCGTCCGAGGCGACGGCATTCCTCACCAGGAGTTCTTCCCCGCCCTCCAACACCACAGTCTTGGCGTACCTCATTGTCGGACTCCTTGTCTGCCTGGAATTCAGCCCCAATTCTCATCGCTCAATGTAGCAATAGGAACGCACAAGTAACACGCACGAACGAGTCAGTGAGAAGCTGGGCGCCCTCCGCTGACTGATTACCGCCAATTTATACCGCCACTGGCGGTAATCGGGCGGTACTGATGGCTGCCAGAGCGTAAAACCCATGCGCTTTCCGGGTTTATGTACATGCTGCTGAAACAGCGTTAGCCTATCACCGACGTGGATTTACACTGTTGTCACCCCTCGTCTTTTGGGAAAGGAATGCTTATGTGGCCCAGCCGGATGCTTGAGTTGTTAACCCCACTGATTGCGGGACTGTGCGAGGAGCGCGGTATCGACGTGCCCGCGCCGACGAGTGTCGATGAGATGTGGGAGCAGTTCCGCGCGCTGGTCAATACGCGCCCGCCCATGCCTGCCTCGCCGCAGTGGCTGGCTTTGCAGGATCAGTTCCTTAGTGAGTTGATTGCCGGGGACGGCGTTGTTTCCATTGACGAGGCCGAGGTCGCGCCCCTACACCCGAACATTCGCCTGTGGCGCGGTGACATTACGAGGCTCGCGGCGGATGCGATTGTCAACGCAGCGAACTCACGGATGCTGGGGTGTTGGGAGCCCGGGCATGCGTGTATTGATAATGCGATTCATACGTTTGCGGGCGTCCAGTTGCGTTTGGAGTGCGCCCAGCTCATGGAGGAGCAGGGCCACGAGGAGCCGACGGGTAGGGCGAAGATTACGGGTGCATACAACTTGCCTTCGCAGCGAGTGATTCACACGGTCGGGCCGATTGTGCCCGCCGGCGAGGACGCTGACATGCATCGTTTCGAGCTGATGAGCTCGTACCTGAATTGCCTGGATTTGGCGCAGGAAAGCGGTATGGGCTCGCTTGCCTTCTGCTGTATTTCAACGGGCGTTTCGGCTACCCGAAGCAGGCCGCTGCCGAGGTTGCGGTGGATGTTGTTAATCAGTGGCTGACTGCGACTCAGTCCCCCATGGTCGTTGTGTTCGATGTGTTCTCAGGTGAGGATGAGGCGATTTATCGAAGGCTGCTGGGGTTCTGAGGTTTTAGCGCTTCGGGCACTTCGAAGGGCGGGCAAGCGTGGATAAGAAGGCTGTTCAGATTCTGAATCGTTTGATGGACGATCGGAAGAAGCATTCGGTGAGTGCTGAGGAGCTTGCGTATGCCCGAAAAATGGGCGTCATTGTTGACGATCAACCCATTACTCATGACCAGGCGCTTGATGTGTTGGAGCGATGCTTTGAGGCTGTGTCTTTAGAGGATGCGGCGCAGGCGTTCTTATATAGTTTGTCCTCGCGCGATGTGGATTACCGCTATATTTTGGCGTCCTATGTGTATGCACGCAGTTGGTTTTCCTTTGACCGAGGCCGGACTCAGGAGGTTCCGGAGAAGCTGACGGGCACCTTCTTTAACTGGGTGAAGCACAAGGGTGGCGGTATTTGGGGGACGATCGGGAAGCCGATCTTTTACTTGGAGCAGTTCGCGTCGATGGAGCGGCGGGTTGCGAGCGATGCTGATGTGGAGCTCTTGAGGTCGATCTTGGAGCTGGCTGATTCCATGGAGGACGAGGCCAGTGGCACTACCTTGGCGACCGGTATCCGCACCTCAAAGTTGCTTCCCTGCAACCAGGCCGAGGCCGCTGGGATCGTTGAGACTCTGGGAATCTGCGGGATTTTAGATGCGCCGAGGGCACCCCGGTTTTTCTGCATTCATTCACTCCCCCACTCGAGCGCGACACAGGCGACCTCAGACAGAGCCTGTCATATCCCTTGAATTGGTGGCACGGGAGTGATGGCGTGAATTGGGAGAACGCGGCAGAGGTGTTTGGGGCTAATTTCAGAGAACACATCACTGTTCAAACAGTGCAGATTGATTCCAAGATAGACCAGTAAAACGTACATCGATCGGATCACACTTCATAGAATCTTCCGTATAACAACCAAAGACTCAAACCCCTAGTCTAGAATTTTTACCATGCTCGCCCTCACTACGGATTCGGACTTCTTTGTGCTTCATCCCGTCGCTTCTCACCCAACAATCTAGGGAGGAACACCGAGCATGATCCCTGTAATCGATCTCTTTGCTGGCCCTGGAGGATTAGGGGAAGGGTTTTCTTCCCTAAGAGATACGTCCGGAAACCCTATCTTCCAAACAATTTTGTCCATAGAAAAGGACGAAATGGCCCACAAAACATTGCGACTTCGTTCTTTTTTCCGAAAGATCCTACGAGCAAATAACGACACCATCCCCGTCGAATATCTGCAGTATATGGAGACCCATGATTCACACACGCTTAATGTTCTTATTGAGCGTTTCCCTAGTGAATGGGCAGCGGCAGAAGAAGAGTCCCTGTGCGCAACACTTAAAGCGGATGACAACACTCTCGTTGAAATGGGCCGCGAGAGGCTAGGAAAGTACGGCATCAGAGGGTCCGATAACTGGGTTCTAATCGGCGGCCCACCTTGTCAAGCGTACTCACTAGTAGGCCGCGCCCGTAGAACACACGATAAAAAGTTCGAAGAAGACCCTAAACAGACTCTCTATAAGTGTTATCTGGCTTTCATTGAAGAGCTTAAACCAACGCTGTTCGTTATGGAAAATGTCAAAGGACTTTTATCTGCTCAGCGAAAAGGAGAGGGAATCTTTCAGCGAATCTGCGCTGATATGAAGTCAGCTGGATATGAAATCCGCTCGCTGGTGAAAGAAGAAGCTAAAAATCCACGTGATTACATCGTCGAATCAGAACGTTTTGGAGTTCCCCAAACACGCCACCGTGTAATTTTACTCGGGGTTAAAAAAGGAAGCCTTATCCACCCCAAGATTCTTCAAGAAGTAAAGCAAACCACTTTACGAGAAGCCCTCGTCGGCATACCCCCCCATCCGCAGCGCCTTCTCGATCACCAACAAGGGACGGCGAGACTTAGACTGGAATAACTATATCGACGCTGCAATAGACCGCCTTATGAAAACCGAAGAGGGAAGAGAACTCGAGGATATTCTTAGGCGTGTACGTTCGCGAACCCGCATCGAGTCACTCTCTCGTTCACAAGTCACCGGAGAGAAGTCTAAGTACGAGGAGTGGTACAGGGGACTCTTAGGGTCAAGTTGCATTCTCAGCAACCATGAGTCACGTGCACATCTCGCGTCGGACCTTGATCGGTATCTCTTCTGTGCCGCATATGCTGAGAAACATGGAGTGCCAGCAAAGATCCGCGATTTCCCAAGAGTGCTCTACCCTAACCATCGCAACGTCCTTGAAGCGAAGGAGGGCGATGAAATCAAGTTTGCTGATCGCTTCCGCACTCAAGTATGGGATCGACCCTCTACTACGATTACTTCGCATATTTCAAAAGATGGGCACTACTATATCCATCCAGACCCCACCCAATGCAGAAGCTTAACGGTACGCGAAGCGGCACGATTACAAACTTTCCCTGACGATTATCTTTTCGAGGGAAATCGCACGTCACAGTACACGCAAGTGGGCAACGCTGTCCCACCACTTCTCGCACAGCAGATCGGCAAGATTGTAGCCGCATCTTTGGGTATCGAGGCCGTAGGCTTTTGTGATGGACTAGCACCTAATATGCAGGGGCAATACTTACAGTCTATAGGGACAACCATTCGTTCCTAGGCGCTCGAGCATCTTTAGTAGCACCACTGACTCCTTGTCCGACGGAACATGCGTGGGTATTGAAGCTGCACGCTTCAGGAGCGTTCGTTCCTTCTCACTAGCCTCATGCTCCGTAACACACCAGTGAAGAAGACGTTTCCAAAACTCCGCCCCTGCTTCGACAACTTTTTTCTGAGCGTTAATTCCATTGTCTTCTCGCTGCCTCTTCGCCCCATCACGACGAATATCACGCTCACTTTCAGAGCTGATTAACTCAGCAAGCCACTCTTCATCCCAATCGATTTTTCTCTTCTTTATCTCAGCCCAGCACCGTTCCTGCTTAGCCCACTCAGTGATATTTCTATAGCCATCTGCAGGATTCAACAAAACTTCGTGGGCAATATCAGCAGCCTGTCCGAGTGCCCTTCTGAAAGCAGGTGTAACATCCTGCATCTCCCATATGTCAAGGAAATTAACTGTTTTCCCAGCCGCACGAGCGGCATTCGCAAGAGCAGCGACAGATAGGACAACATGCTGCGAGCGGTATCCACCCGCTTCGTACCAAGCTCGACTCTGCACGACTTGGCCAGCAATATCGAAGATGATCTTCTTGGCTATAAGGTATTTGAAGTAGACCTCGCTAAACTCCTTATCGTCTTTCTCCCAGGCCTCGGCGATTTCGTGAGCAAATTCTATGAAATTTTTCTGTGCTCCTCTATTTACGACGTAAGCCCTGTCGGTCCATACCATCAAATATTTCGCAAGGTCTGTTTTTGTAAAGGTTTGATGTTTCGGATATTCTCGAACAAACAAACGCTTCTCAGCAGCGGTGCAGTGCGCCTGCGCGTCGAGATATGCCCCTCGCGTTCTCTCGTAGAACCACTTGGCCCGATCGAAACTACCAGCCCGCATAGGCGGAGCTAGTCGTTTGGAGAAGTCAGCCATACGCACATGGAACGGATGATTAGCAAAAAAATCCGCAGAAGAAACTTTATTTTGGCTATTTGCATACTTCGAAATAAGCGGGACAAGCTTTTCTGCAGCCTCAGCGCTGACAACGCTGAGTTTCATCTGGACAAATACTCCTTGGAGCTCTGTTTTCGCTTTGAAAGCAGCGTAAATGGACGCGGTTGTCTGCCCACCATTGACAATCTGTAGATTATCGATCTTGGTGATTACTAAACTTCCATCGCGAACTTCGGTGCTTACAGCCTCGGCAGTGGCAGTAATCCCATTGTTGAAAGAAAAGAACAAATCTGGTTCATTTTTCGAGTGTACGTTTTATCCCTTTGTTGACACCGCTTCGCGCTTGAAGGAATAAACGGACATTCTGTTCCAGTAGGCGCGCTCCCCAGCGATCATAGATATGCGCTAGGGCTAATCCCGGCACTGCGGCAAGGAATACTTGACGTTCATCATCCGGATTACTAGCGAGCAATGCTCGAAGGGGCCCTCCCGGAAGCTTAGAAAAGTCGATCTGTAGCCTTTCCCGCTCCTCCCCAGATACGACTAGGTCTCTGTAACGAGTAATATCGCAGACGCTATAGACAATCTCTCGTTCATCAATAGCACCGGATTCTTTACCATCGACTCTAGTGCTTAACTTTTTATTAGTAATGAGGAAGATTTTCACCCGGGAGATCTCTGACCAGCGTGTGCTAATCAAATCAGCGAGCCCAAATCCTGGATCGACCGGTTCAAGCGAGTTTCTAAAAGTTGGGTCCAGAGCTTTTCGAAGAAATTTTTCTGCTCTTCGAAAAATTACTTGCATTTCTGTATTCGTGAGCGTTATCAACTCCGGATCTTGTACGACATCAAGAATGATGAGGCCAAGAGTCATGCCCTTTAAACCACGTTGAGAAAACTGTTCCTTAGGATCCCCGCAATACCCATCAATGCGTATGCCTTCTTGGAGTCTTTCAAAGTGAGCCTGCTGCGCCTCTTCAAATTCACCCGCATCACAGAGACGATCTGTCACGAGATCAAAGAAGACCTCTGCTTTGAGTCTACCTTCTACTTCGGCTTTCCCATTGATCTCTTGAAATAAATCACGATAGAAGTCATCAATCTCGCCCATTGAGCCCCTCCAATGCGGCTAGTAAGACGTGTCGGCCAATCTTGAAGTGTTCACAGTAGTTCAGATCAATGTCATACCCGACTTTTTGCACCCCAAGCGGGCACAAATACGAGTCAATTTTCGGAAATCCATCCACAACGCAATAGAAATAACTTGCACCTTCGCTCCATCTGTCATATCGAAAGTCTGGTTCATCCAGATATCCAACTTTCGCTAGTTTCGAGCCAAAGTTAACCCGTTGAAGCGGAGATAGGTACGCGTTAATCTTCCCAACGATTTCAGGCAAACTGATCGAGTCGGTTTGATTCATGACAGCATCATTGAGTTCGACAACGTAAAGAAACAACTGTTCATTAGGGCCAGCATTTAGCTGGTGTTCTGACGAAATTCTCACAGTTGTACTAGATGAACTCCGTTTCGACTTTACCTCGATAAATGTTTGCCCGTAGGAGAAATCCCGAGGTGCCTCATCCGGCCCAACCCAGCCTTGCAGGGCGCTATCGATCCCGAGCGTAGGAATTGCTTCCCGATCCAAAAACAATAGCTCCGCAATCAATCCTTTCTGCTGCGACTGCGATAGCCTAGCCTTCGACATCTGCAGAAATAACCCCCATCCTCCTAAATTGCGAAGACAACTCTCTCTCTACGAGAGGAAAGGGGAACTCCTTGTAAAGTCGCAATTACGTCATTACATACAACCAGAAACTTCTTCGTTAGTTCCAGATCCAGTAATTCAATAACGATACTTTTACTTTCCCTATGATCGGTAACACGAATATTCCTAAAGGAGGGGATTTTTACGCTTCTCCATGGCTCGCACGCGTAATCGACAATAAGTGAAGGACGCATATACCAGCTAATAGCCCAGTAGATCTGCACTCCTGACGGATTAATATCTTCACTCACTAGCCGGGCAGAATACTCACCTTCAGCGCTTGGACGCCCCAATCCTTCCCATGGATTTTCAGTCATCATCGGTGTTATCGTCGCTTTCTTCTGTAAATTCTGCTGTCATGGACTCAACTGCAACTTGGTTGAATAGATACTCAACAGTTCGCGTCTGCTTTGCACTTTGTGGAAAGCTGATACTCCAGCCATAGGCTTCTTCCGAGTGATCCCACGAAGGCCATGAACCTGCGTCCGGTTGCGACGCGCCTCCTTCCTCTCGGCGCGCTCGTTGATCTTTCGTGTACTTCATCTGTACGGGATGAATCACAAGTAGTGGGTAGCGACGGTGTCGCCTATAGTACAGATCTGAGGGGTTTGATTTATCCGGATGATCCCGTAAGAACTCAGCTTCAGCTTCTCGTCGCTGAACTTCGTCAAGGCCTTTCTTCTCCCACACCTCGACTTGCTAGTCGATGTTTTTCACCAACCACTAGCGATTCACCATTCGTTTCAGATCCGGGATACCTAATTTCTTGGCTGACGACTATTCCGTTCGATAGCTCGACCTCGTCACCTTCTCCTTCTGCGAGATAAACATCCCACTCATGAAGCTCACCGTCGTCTAGCCGGTCACGTATGTAGTTCAAGACAGGTCGTTTTTGACTTTTCGGAGACTTTGCATCTTCATTGATATATGAATCAATAAAACTGAGAATTTGTTCGACCGGAACCCCGCGGTAGAAATCTGCATCGGTCGACTTGAAGTTCAATAGCCCTGAGAGCAGTGTTCTTACCGCCTGCTTATTCGATTGAACTATGCCAGCTGATCGTTCAAACGCAATGGTCTCAATGAAACCATTATTTAGATCGATAGGCGCCGCAAAAGCAGTCCCGGTGCCCATCTTATTTCTCGCCGTAACAGTTAGGGAATCAGGACATTGCCGAATTCGGAGTCCATAGTTTTGTGGCGTACGAGATACCTGACGCATATTTCTAAGTTCATCAAAAAGGTCGGCGGTCGCATCTGCGACGAATCTGTACCATCCTGCAGTCCTCCTAGACATCCAAATCCTGCACAGGTCTTCATATCTAGGCCGATAGCCGAACCACCTTGCCATTTGCATCAAGGCATCGTAAGCCTTCGCGTTCCGCGAATAATACGAGACCACAAGCCCTTCGAGTGTGAGACCACGTGATAGTCGGTAACCCCCAACCGCGATCACATGTTCTGTATGCACGGCATACTCAAGGACCCCAGAGGACTTACTGTTGACGACAGTAGTATGCGCACGGAAGATTGCATCATTTAAGACTGACAGTATGTCGCTCCAGGAGAAGTCCAGGTTTTCATATTCCGATAGCCAAGCCTGACGAAGCAGGCGGATCTCATCGGAAGCTACTAATGCCTGCTCAACATCGAGTGCACCATAAACATAGACGGCATCCTTAACTTTCTTAAGGTATTCATCGATCAGATCCGCAACATTTTGTTGGATCCGCGTATAAGGCGTCACGTTAACCATCATCGTACAGTGTTCATCACCATCACCGCGTAATTTTCTTACAGCCAGCGATAGCAAAAAACACCTAACAGCAAATTTCAATGATTCAGGCAATGTAGTAACTTCGAACGACCGATTATGCTTTGGAGGAAGAACGCTGTCGATATCATCGATGTACCGCAGGTAAGGGTAATCGCTACCGCTAACTCCTCCGAACACTTTCTCGGAACCAAAATAGTCGGACGAATCTTCCAAGGTGTAAATAAAGTTACTCGGAAATAGATCTTTTCCGTACTCATCAGAATCGATTCGAGGGTCAATGAGGATATTCGCAAACGGAGTCGCAGTATAACCGATATAACATTTACGCCTAAAGTAGTTTAGAATTTTTCGGATTTGACCGTTAATCCGAGTCGGCTCATCCCTACGTTGACCGGTTTTAAAGTTCCCATTGATTGACGCATTGTCAGCCTCGTCATCAATAATCAGGAGCGAATCATCTTGATTAGCATTATCGCGCAACCACTCAAAAACCCGCCTCAACGAGTTACTATTTTTTTTAATTACAAATAGCCACGGGTCGTTGGTATGTGCAGTTTGAATTCCTTTGAACCCACTTGCTCGCTGTTTATTAAAATCAGTGTCTCGAGACGTGCATAATATCGGTCGTTGTTCTCGAGAAATCGCGCCAACCCCAACACACTCGTTAGTCGTGATATCAAAACCCGCAAACGCTTCTTCAAGTCGCACTTGCGTCTGACTCCGTAAAATATTGTGGACACCAGCTAAAACGATGATAATTCTGTACCCAGCGTCTGCGGCTCGACATATTAGCCCTGAGTAGTTCGCAGTCTTCCCGGATTGAACCGAAGCGACAACCAGTCCTCTACGCTCAAAATCATCGGCCTGACGAGGATCTGCCATCAAATCGAGAATATTCCATGTATCGCGCTCGATTGCTTTCACTGCGCTCAGCGGCCATTGTTTCACACTCGCCAAATAGTGAAAATAACGATTCCAGTAGAACCAGTTATTCAAATTTTCCTTATGTTTTTCCACATCGCTTAACCACGGTTTCGACTCATCATCTTTGTATGCAAAACCAGGACGCTTCGTAATGACAAGTTCACGACAGTATTGCTTAACTAAGGAATCAACTATCGCATCGCGGTCCATTTCAAGATCACTGAAATCATCCATGGTCCTTATTAGGTCAAAAAAGCTCTCATACTTTTTGCGCACTTCAGCTTCCTCCGGCGCCTCATCGCACAGTGAAAAATGTAGGCGAACAAAAAAATCGACCTGCTCTTTGAAGATGCTAACGCTTGTCATAGTTCCTCCTCGATTTCCAACGAAGAAAGGGTTGCGCCCCACTCTGATTTAAAAGGTTCACTTTGACGCATTATCGATAAGACATGCTCTTCTGATTCGCCCGTTTGCTTGAGAAAAGCGAAGAAATTACGCGCTAAATTGGCGAACTCCTCCCCCTCATATTGAGCCAAGACAACTGGCGTTTCGCTACCTTTTGCAAAGTCATAGAAAAGAGATTCAACGGGCAACTGGGCTTCTATGAAACGTAACGCTGCGTCAAGGTATAACTTGTCCCTAGAGTCCAGTAATTCTTGAAGATAACGAACTGATGGGTGTTCACGATTAATTCTGTATCGATTCTTATCTCCGACTTTGTCGACTACCCATGCTGGAAATTGCTCATCACTGGTCAATCTTGTTGCACGCCGCCGATAGACGCGTCTTGAAGGAGCGCCTATAGATCGAATAAGCGTTCGAAGACGTTCACGTACTTTTTCTGGCATCTGCGCAGATACTTTTTGACGTCAATCTTCCACATCTCATCTTGATTAAGAGCGATATCAATTTTCACACGTGCGAGTTGCGTTAGAGCAGTTTTCTTCGATAAGCCAAACCAAGTCCCATACATAATCAAACGTTTTGCCCTATACAGATATACCCCTTGGTTTTTAAGGTATCCTCCGGGTAAACCGAAGTAATCAAACTCTTGCTCGGAGTTATAGTGCGACCTGTGGGGCAGCGTAAAAGCCTGCATTTCTACCCCTGGGCAGATCACTTCTGCCTGCCCAACCTGCGTTGCAGGATGACTAGTATTAAATGGATCGATCGGCACAAGCGTGCGCCGATTTAACTCAATTGTGAGCTTCTTCAGCCCTCTCTCACCCGATAGATAACGATGGAACACAAGTCCTAGGTAGTTTCCTGCTTCACTTAGGATTCGATCGTAATCAACCTTGCCAGCCCCCCGAACTCCAGTTAAGCGATCAAGCTTCTCCCAGAGCACTAGAGTTCCAGCGCCCTCCATCTGATTTGCAAAAGGAATGGCCTGTAGATCAAGCTCCTCTATAAGGTCCCATTGGTTTTCCTGTGAAATAAAATCAAGATCCCAAGTAAATGCCGCGCCGTTTTCTCCGCCTTTACGAGAAAGCACGGTGAGTCTCCTGCATTGAGAAAATGATGCAGTTTTAAGACCGAGACCAAATCGCCCTAGGTCGTTGAGCTCGCGTTCTTGTCTTGGATCGCTCGATCCCAGACGCATGGCCTGCTTGAGTTCCTCACGACCCAGTCCCTCGCCATTATCAATAATGGCGATTCGAAAATCATCGCCGGGAATCGCAAATATCTGAACTTCTGTCGCGTTCGCTGCAATAGAGTTATCAATCACATCCGCAAGCGCACTATTCAAGGAATATCCGATATCACGAAGACTTTCGACAAGAATACTTGGCACCGGTTCGAGGCGAACCGTCTGTTCAGCCATCTACTCTGACTCCCTCCATCGGAAGCATACGGAAGCGCAGCAAAGCGGGTTTTTAGAATTGAGAATCTAAATGAATCGATTCAATTGCGAGCGTACCATTTCGCGGTCGCCGAAATGCCCGTTTTACCGAACAAGTTCTAAACTCTGATTCTCTCTAGGCTCGACGAGTTCCAAAAAGTACACAGACATTGAAGCTCAAAACACTTCCATACATCTGTCGACTACCTCCTAGTTTCACTTGGACAAGCCAAGTCCTAGCTGCAGTCACTTTCTACCCTCCGAGCATGAAAAGCCCAGCCTTCGCCAAACGCCCGGTGTAGCAGGAAGCTCGCCCCTGCCAGTGTCAGAGCGCATCCCAGTCCCGTGTAGAAGAATGCGAAGAACCAGGTAGGGATGAGGCCGCTTAAGCGCAGTCCGAAGCCGAAGGACATCATGAAGGCCATGATCAGGTAGCCCTTGAGGTCCAAGAAGCGCAGGAAGTTCAAGCGTTCTGCCTCCAGGCCTCGGATCCTCTGGGCGTTTTTCAGGACGATCTTGCCGAACATTGCGTGGAAGGCAAAGAAAGCAGCAACAGCACCAACAACCAAAGCAACGACAACACCGACAGCCGCACCGCTCATCTCAACGGCCGAACGCACACCGATCAGGGCAACATTCACACCCGCCAGCAGCCAAACCACGCCGGCCACGGTAATTAGGTTTTCTTTCTTCATTTTGAACAGTGTCATCAACAATCTTTCTTTTCAATCGGGGCCGCGGCAACGCTTTCTGAAGCACGACTCTCAGCCACGGCCTCGTACAAGCTGGTATCAAGAAGGGCAAAAAGCGTCTCGCAATCAGAGCCCTCCATGAGCGAAGTAAAAATAGTTCCCAGAATAAAAGGACACAGTTTCTCGGGGTTTAGCGCACCAACCAACCGTGAGCGCACGACCGCGGGATCCGCCTCCAACACGTGCTGGAGTCCCTGTTCCATGTGGGCCAGCATTGGTCCGCGCGCCGCCTCCAAGGCCTCGTGCTCACTGCGGGGAAGGCGGCGCATCTCAGCGAACCAATCGACGTCCATTTCCGCCAAGGCCACGTCCAAAGCGCCGCGCAATTTCCGCACGTAGTCCGTGAAAGTTTCGCTCCCATCAACCCGGCAGCATTCCTCGAACAGCGCCTGGCCGAAGAATCGCGCGAATACTGCGGCCGTCAGGTCCGCTTTGTTGGGAAGTACATGTAGACCGAACCAACAGCGATCCCGCACGCTCCGGCCAGTTTTCGCACAGAGAGTGCAGAGATTCCTTCGCACGCCGCAATTGAATACGCCTGGTCGATGAGTTTGTCTTTATCAATGACCTGCTTGGGCACAGAAATCCTCCTCTCGCCGGTTTCGCTCTATAATGAACAGTGTTCAGTATAGACATATCCCATCCCCAACACGTCAGGCGAGGAACCCACAAGTGAGTACTCTCGACCACAAAGAGCGCATCATCCAAGCCGCCTACACAATCGGCGCCAAGGGGCGGCCTTGCCGCGATCTCCGCCCGAGCGGTCGCCGAGGACGCGGGAGTTTCCGTCGGATACCTCTACAAAGTCTTCCCCTCCAAGAGCGACATCACGGTCGCCGCCGCGCGACGCTACTTTGAGTTCTCACTCTCGCAAGAACTGTGCCGAATCGACGACAATGAGTCCTTCGTGGAGTTTTGCCGCAGACTCTGGGAGCAGACGAAAGCAGCCTTTGTATCCTTTCACCACGAGTGGCTCCGCGACCACGAAGAGCTACCCAAACAGGACCTTTTAGCCGCGCACGAGGCCATGGGTTCCGTTCTCGCGCACGCGCACACCCAGCTTGAAAGCATCCTCGAGCAGGACACGCGCATTAAGTGGACGCTCCTCCCCCAAGGGACCACGGCCTCGACAATCGCAGAATTCACCATGCGATCACTACTCACCTCTCTCGAGAAGGGGGACGAAGACTGCGAGCTTTTGCTGGCTTTCCTCGAGCGAGGACTCTACGACGCGAAGTAAAAGCCTCGCGTGAACACAAGGGGATTGTTGTTCACGCATGCGTTCCTAGCATGGATTGCAGATCCATCAATCAACGGAACGGGACAATCATGATCGCAATCGCCTCGACGGCTATCACTCTGGCACTTGTTTTCTACACGATCGGCGTCTTTGCCGAGCGCCGCGCGGGCACGCTCAAGCTCGGACACATCATCTTCTTCTACATGGGCCTGGTCTTTGACACCGCGGGAACTGCCGTCATGTCTGTAATCGCGCGAGGCAACTCGGCGAATCTTGCGCACGCTACCACCGGATTGCTCGCGATCATCCTCATGATCATCCATGCCGCGTGGGCAACCATCGCCTACGCGAAGAAGAACCCCGAAACGCTTTCACGCTTCCACCGCCTGAGCATTGGCGTGTGGCTGGTATGGCTCGTGCCCTACGTATGCGGGATGCTCATGGGAATTCCGGCGCTCAAGCTCGACTCGAATGTCGCCTTTGCAAGCGCGATCGGGACGTCTGTTGTCGCTGGGCTGCTGATCTTTGGGGCCGAAGCCAAGCGCCTGCGCCAATAGAGGCCCAATGCAAACTAGCATTAGACCCAGGTTTACAAGCGCGTTCAAGGAAGGCCGCTATGGACACGGGTCAATTCGCTTGGGTTGAGTTCTACGAGGAGCTCGCCAGTACTCTGCTCGAATACGCGAACGATCGGCGAGCACTACTCAGGCACCTGTCGAATGCCTATGCCCAAGCAGGGATTCCCTTGCCAACCATCGACCGCACGAGTACTCCCGAGGACATCGACCCTTTCACCGTGTTTGGCCTCTTTACTCGAGGGATCACCAACGTAAAACGCGTAGCGATTATTGACGCATTGGCACAGGAATTCGGCATCAATGCGACGCGGCCGGTCACTTTCAACGGAGCCCCCGGGATTAACAACCTCGCGGCAACATTCAATGCCTTCGACAGCGAAACTCGCACGCAGGATATCGAAAACCTCTGGCGCGTCTTTAAAGCCGGGATCGCGCTGGCCGACAACGATTCTCCGGATAATCGCGCTGATTTTACGGTCGCTTTTGACGCGACACTGGGCCAGCGTGGATTAGGACAGAAACTCACGACAGGACTGTATTGGATTCGACCACGGTTCTTCATCAATCTGGACAGCCGTAACCGTTGGTTTCTGCACTCCCAAGTAGCCTGTGGAACAGAGGTTGCAAACCTTGTTCCTCCCGAGAAAGAAAAAGAACTCATCACAGGCGCTACGTACTTAAAGATCCGCGATCTAGTTGCCTCCACATGTGAAAGTACAAAACACCCATTCACTTCATTCCCCGAGATCGCCTATGCAGCATTTACTAACGCTAAAAAAGTGAATGAAGAGCGTAAAGAACAGAAGATACTCCAGGACGCCCCCATCGAAAACTCCCTCGGCGACGCCGATGTTGAAACGACTCACTACTGGCTCTACGCGCCAGGCAAGGGCGCGTGCATGTGGGAGGACTTCTATAGCCAGGGAGTGATGGGACTTGCCTGGGAAGAAGCTGGCGACCTTTCCGCATACACAAGCAAAGAAGAGATCCGCCTTGCCTTGGTCAACTCAAGCAGAGGAACGACCAACCCTCGCAACGACGCCTACGCGCTCTGGCAGTTCGCCAACACTCTCAAGCCCGGCGACGTCGTTTCGTAAAGGGAGGCCGAGGGAAGATCCTCGGGCGCGGCCTCGTCACCGGAGACTACGAATACGACGAGGCCCAGGGACACTTCCCCAACCTCCGCAGCGTTGAGTGGACACACAAGGGCGAGTGGGCAGCTGATCGCATACTCCCAACGAAAACGCTGACTGACATCACGGATGACACAACGCTTGTCGCAGCCATTGAAACTCTTTTCGAGGTCGAGGCCGATGAGGTCATCGACGACCAGCCTGCGATCGAATACCCCGCATATGACAAGGAAGATTTCCTCTCGGAAGTTTTCATGTCCGAACAGCAATACGACACTCTCACCGGGCTACTTCGCGCGAAGAAAAACGTCATCTTGCAGGGTGCGCCCGGGGTTGGCAAGACCTTCGCGGCGAAGAGACTCGCGTATTCGATGATGGGTGTGAAAGACGCCAAACGCGTCATGATGGTGCAATTCCACCAAAGCTATTCCTACGAGGACTTCATCGAGGGCTACCGCCCCTGCGCGGACGGTTTCGAGCTTTCCAAAGGCGCGTTCTACACATTCTGCAAGCAGGCAGCCGATGACAATGAGCGCGATTATTTCTTCATCATCGACGAGATCAACCGCGGAAACCTTTCGAAGATCTTCGGCGAGCTGTTCATGCTTATCGAGAACGATAAGCGCGGCGAGAAAAACAAACTCCAATTACTCTATTCGCGCGAGCGTTTCTGCGTGCCAAGTAATGTGTACCTGATCGGATTGATGAACACTGCGGATCGCTCGCTTGCTTTGCTCGACTACGCACTGCGTCGCCGCTTTGCATTCTTCACCCTCAACCCGGGCTTTTCTTCCGCTGGTTTCACGCGCTATCGCGAGGCCGTGGGCAGTGCTGCTTTCGACAATTTGGTTTCGTGCGTGGCCAGGCTGAACACTGAGATCGCGGGCGACGAGTCTCTTGGTGAAGGCTTCATGATTGGACACAGCTACTTCTGTGGATTTGTCGGAGGAACAGCCGACCATTCCAGCCTTTCAGCGATCGTTGAATACGAGCTCATCCCTATGCTTGGCGAGTACTGGTTCGATGACCAGGAGAAGGTCCGCGTCTGGTCTGAGGCTCTTCGCCGCTCGATTCAATGATTCCGATTCGTAACACCTACTACATGCTCGCGTACGCCTTCCAGGTGCTACGCCAGCAGGGGTATCGCGACATTGCAACCGAAGAATTTGCGTCCACCGCGGAGCTCTTGGCGGAGATCCTGATCCGAGGCGTGCGCTCCCAACTCAAGCGAGGCCTCGGACGCTCCTATGTCGACGTTACGGAGCCACTGTCGTCTCTGCGCGGAAAAATCGAGGTTACGGAGTCCCTCAAAACGCGCTCAATTCTGCGCCGGCAGTTGGTGTGCAGTTACGACGAGTTTCGCTCGACACGCAGATGAACCAGATCATCAAGGCGACATGCATGGCCTTGCTGCGGTCAAGGATCTCGAGGCCTCGGAAGAAGGAATTGCGCAAGCTCCTCCCCTTCTTCGCGGAAGTTACAGATATCGAGCTCGCGGCGGCCAACTGGCGTATGCGTTTTGATCGCAATAATCAGACCTATCGCATGCTGATCAATGTCTGTTGGCTGATTTACTCGGGGCTTTTGCACACCAACGAAGGCGGGGAAACTCGGCTTGCTGAGTTTTTGGATGAGCAGAACATGTGTCGCTTGTACGAGAGATTTATTTTGGAGTACTACCGCCAGGAGCATCCAGAAATTCAGGCGAGTGCGCCACATATTGCGTGGGCGCTTGATGGTGGTTTCGATGACATGCTGCCAACGATGCGATCCGATGTGACGCTGAGGCGTGGGGACACGGTGCTCATTATTGACGCGAAGTACTATGCACATACTACGCAGGAGCGTTTTGGTACGCGGAGCCTGCATTCGGGGAACCTCTATCAGATCTTCACGTATGTGAAGAATATGGAGGCTCGTATAACGGCGAGGCGCACAGTGTGTCAGGGATGCTTTTGTACGCCAAGACCGATGAAGAGGTCTACCCCGATGGCGTGTATCAGATGAGCGGGAATGCGATTAGCGTAAGGACGCTCGATCTCAACAGGCCTTTTGAGGAGATCCGCGCCCAACTCGACGGGATTGTGGAGACGCACTTTTCACGGTGATATCCTCGCCAGTAGTGCAAGTTTTCACCAGAAAGAAGGCTCGCCATGTACAAAGTCGTGCGCACCGCCTTACCGCTCCTTTTCATCGCTGCGGTTTACAGTGGCGGGCCCTTTTATGACGTCTTCGGCTGGGGCGCCAACTGGCCGACGTGGGGCGTTCTCCTACTAATCATCGGGATCGCAAATATCCTCTGCGCATGCTTCGATCGAGCGGAAGGCAGCCCGCGTAGACTTGCGTTTTGGGATCTGGTGCTCAAGCTCAGCATGATCCCCTTCTACACACTGATCTTCCTCTACGCCACGGGCATCGCGACGATCATGTTTGTCATCCCCGGGCTTTCTTGCAGCACCTTTCGTCGTGGTTCCCTTGCTCGCAATGTCCTACCTCCTGATGCTCGCGACCTCCTCCTACGGTTTCGCGGCCTCGATTCGCGCCACAAAACGCCGCCTACTCCCCGGATCCTTCGCGGCGATCCACATAGCAGTGCACTTCTTCGCCGTCGCTGACTTCTTTTCCGCCGCTGTCCTCTACCTGCAGCTGCGCAGGGCGGACAACGCACGCCAAGCCAGCGCCGAGGCCTCGGCAAGCGCCCCGCCCCGACGTTCCGCCGACGTACAATGACCAAATGACTGAAACAAGCAGACAAGCGCAATGGTTTTCCGATAACGAACGCAACTGGGACGACCGCGCCGAGCTGCACATGGCTGGCAACTACTGCGACTACCAGCGTCTTCTCGAGGACCCAACGGCCATTAGCGCCGAACTGGCCCAAGATATCGAAAAATTCGGCGATCTCAAAGGGCAAAGAGGTCATCCACCTGCAGTGCCACGTCGGAACCGACACGATCGGGTTTGCGCGCCGCGGGGCCTCGCGCGTCATTGGCCTCGACCTTTCCGAGGCCTCGCTAGCCCACGCGCGCAGCATCGCCGAGCGCGCAGGCGCTGACGTCGAGTTCATTCACGCGAACGTGTACGACGCTCGCGAAGCAGTGTCCGGAGATTTCGACTTGGTTTACACCTCGATCGGTGTCCTGTGCTGGCTGCCCGATATCGCCCAGTGGGCGCGGGTCGTTGCTTCTCTCCTCAAACCCGGCGGTACTTTCTTCATCCGCGATGACCACCCGATGTTCATGACAATCGGGGAGGACATTTCCGACGGGCTCAAGATTGAGCAGCCATACTTCGAGCAGGACGCTCCGATGACGTGGGATGACGATTCAAGCTACGTGGATTCCCCCCGGAGCACCGCGGATTGCTCACACAACGAACCACCAGTGGAATCATTCCCTCGGCCAGATCGTCACAGCTCTCATCAACGCGGGGCTGGTGATCGATGAACTTGAGGAGACTCCGCGTGCCGCGTGGTGCCCGTGGCCCGAACTTATGGAACAAGATTCCACTGGAGGCTGGCATCTTCGTGAGCACCCCGAGCGCCTGCCCCTTCAGTTTGCGATCACCGCGCACAAAAACTGAAGGCACGCTCATACTCCGCTTGGATCATGCGTTTTCCGCGCGCATGTACTCGAGTAGATCTATGCCGATCTTTCCTTGAACAAACAGAGCATGCACATGAGAACGAAGCTACTCCCCGTTGAGTAATCGCCAATACACAAGAGTCCCCTGAAGCCATTAGCTCAGGGGTCCCTCATGCTGAATTCACAGCACCAACGCAAAAGTATTACTCCCACTCGATCGTCGCATAGCCCGTTTCCGTGTAGTCAGCGGGGCAGGTGAGCTGGGATTCCTTCTACTCTTTCATCGAGAGAGCCGTGTAGTCACCCTGTAGTCAGCACTGACTACATGCGATGTAGTCACTTGAGAAGAGTATTTTCGTCCGACCGAAGAGTGATAGCTTTGACCTGCGGAAACGCAGTTCGGTTGTGCGCAACTGACTACATGGGTGAAAGGGGTGCCGACGGGGTGGGCCGCTCCCCGACCCAAGAGTGACAAATCCCGAGCGAAGAGTGATCGCGATGATCTGGAGAAATACACTCTAAAGCGAAGGAAGCGACTACATAGAACGCAATGTGGATCTACAAATGTCGCTCATCGTGCTAACGAAAATGTGCAAGAAGAGACTGCAGTTACCCAACACTATTTCAGCGCAACCATGAGTTGCTCAATCTTACTGTTCACAAAGCTAGGATTATCAACATTCGAGTTATGCCCTGCTCCAGGTATCCACACGAGAGGGATCTTCTCGCCAGCAGCCCATTTACGGTTAAACACTTTCACATCGCCGGCATTGTCCTTCTCCCCGCAGAGCAAGAGCGCCGGACAGTCAATGTTGTAAGCGCGCCTAGATTCAACAGCATCGGCGAGCATCTTGTAGCCGTGCGCGGCGAGCTCCACATACTCCTCTTTGGTGTAGCTCTCGATGAAGGAACGCATGCCGGCCTTCCCCTGGGCGGTTGTTGCCACGCCCCACGATCCCAGCGCCTTCAGCCACGACCAGGGCACAAACTGGTACATCCCCTTGGTATGGCGCAGCGCTTTGACCTCCCACGTCGGGTAGTACTTCCTCTTGAGCGGCGCTGAATCAATGGCGACGAAGCCGGCAGCTTCTCTCGGATAGAGGTCGATGAACGCCTGTGCAACGTAGCCGCCGACCGACTGGCCCACAAGCACGAGGTCTTTGATGCTCTCAGCCTCCATAATTGCGTGCAGAATACGGGCGCAATCGTCCATGGAGAAGTCAAGCGGATATGGGCGCGACTTCCCATGTGCAGGAGCATCCCATACCAGGCAGTTTGCCTTACCTGAGAAATACGCCATCTGCGCGTCGAACATGGTGTGGTCGGCAGTGAGACCAGGAAGAAATACAAGCCACGGTGCGTCCGTGTCAGCAGAAGCGTCTATCCAATAGAAGACATTGCCGCTGCTGGTGTGGTAAACGCGCTCATGCAAGGTTTGAGACATGTTGAATCTTTCATAATCAGGTTTAGCTGGACAGGCAGCCGTGGCGTCTTTGGTCTCATAGTCGTATCTAGCCCGCTTTACTCCCATGGCAAGAAGCCCGCCCCTCCCAATCACGCGGTACATCTTCTGCCACTCTCTCACAGTCTCGGCACACACACCAAGCCTCCTGGCGGTCAAACCATAGCCGAACCCCCTCTCAAACAACTCCACCGCCTGCTCCCGAAGCAAACGATCATGCCTCACACGCAGATCCACAGACACGAAAAGCCTCCCATTCCCTGGACTTCAATTTCGATGTCCAAGAAACGGGAGGCAGTTCATTCCATAGTGACGAGGCCGGGGCTCTGCATGCGGGTAACGAACGAGATTCGTGGCTTCATTTTGCTGTCGTGGTTATTCGGTAGATGTAAGCTGATGCACATATTGCTTCTAATAACGTCGAACTGGGAGTAATGCGATGGCGCGTGGCTACAGGGCAATTGTGGAACTGGACGGCAAGGAAAGTGCGCTGCAAACCGCAGACCGCATCTTTCATGAGTGGGCGCACAACAAGTACCCACTGGAGGGTAGGAGTGCACGCATTGAGTGCGAAGAGGAGGGTATCTACCGATTCGGCGAGCTGACATCCTGGAAGGGGGAGCGTCGCGGATATCGTCGCGACGAAACTAACGGAGACCTCTGAGGACAAACACTACGAACGCCAACTCCTTGAAATGGTCGAACGCACAGGCGATGGCCACCAGCAGTGGACGACGCGAATCTTCGCCATGCACGCGACCAAAGAGTCAAACTATCGGGATGTGGTCTGGATCGAGGTCACCCCACCTCGCAACTTTGAAGGGGACGCGAAGCCTCCGCGGCTGGTACGTGATCTCATCAGTGAAGGCCACTGCTATGACCGCGGGATGCCGCTGTCGGAATCTCTTCAATCCATCTCCGACGACCGTCAGGTCGAGGAGCTAATCGGCTGGATCCGTGACGAACGCAGGCGTGCCTCCGTCGTCGTAGCCGCGCCGCTTACGGACGGGAGTGGAGAAGGGGACCTCGTGGCGGAATGTCGATGGAAGGAAATTCTTGGTTCGTTGACTAGGGACTCGCTCGGCTGTGCGTCCTACTTCCTCCTAACGCCCGACGCCTACCGTCAGTTCCGCGAACGGATCGGGGAAGAGTACGTCATGCCCAGGGGGAGCCTGCGCACGTACCTGCCAGGTTTTCGACCGGACGATCCGACGGACAAGTTCCGGCACAGGGTGCTCTCTGCGGCAACACTGTTGCGCGGCTATAACGAGACAAGCGGGGAATTCCGACCCAAGTTGTCGGAGATCATCGCGCGCACGCCCTGCGAATACCTGTGGGAGAAAGGCCTGGATAAGGAGCTGCGCCGAGCGCAGGCTCCCCTGGACAAGAAGCGCCTGACCGTTCCGACGTTCTACCCGTTACGCGAGGCGACAGAATCGGCGGAGTTGCTCGATGAGAAGGTGCGCCAGCGGGTCGCCGAGTCTATGTCCGCGCTCTCTCACGAGACGGTACTGCCGGTCGAGGAGTCGAGTAAGCCTGAACTGGTGAAGCCGGAGGGTGCAGCACCGGGGGCACATGTATCTGACGGGAGCGGCAGTTCTGTGGCTACCGATCCAGTGCCGCAGCGTAGCGAGCCCCGACACTTGGCGTGGTACGTGCCGCTACGCAGCCTTATTCGGCGGTTCTTGCCGTTCTTCAGCCCCCGCACACCCGCCGATCTGACAAGCGGAGTGATGGCACTGTCCAGTGGCCTAGACGCCATGAACCGCACATACGAGGAGCTGTCGGGTGAACGGGACAAGCTCAGCGGCGAGCTCCAGGCGGCCAAGGAACTCCTGGACGGGGCGGCCGACGACAGCGAGGAGATCCGGACCCTGAAAAAGGACAACGACAACCTCGACCGCGAGCTGAGCGAGGCCCAGGAAGAGCGGGCGAACCTGGCACGGCGCAATCAATACCTGGAATGGAAGGTGAAGAATCCTGGCGCGACCGACGCCGAGCGAGACTTCGTAGAAGAACAGCTGGATGAGCGCCCCACAAGCATGTCGGAGCTCTACGATCGAATGACGCTGGGAAATTTCGACACGGTCACGAAGTACGTGGTCTTGAGCAATCCTGACGGCATGGTGGAGGACATTCTGGCGCTCGACGCTTTGGCGTCGAGCCGCTACGCCGCCGAATTCTGGAACTATATCCTCGTCCTACGCGATTACATGCGCGCTCGAGAAGCCGGTGACTTCGCCGGAGGTAACGTGCATGACTACCTGGCAAATCCGCCGGAGGGATACCGCACGTGCTCTGCGGCGCGCCACAAGTCGAACGAAAGCGAGACGGTCAAGGGGAACGAGACGATGCGTAAGGAACGCACTAGGCCGGTCCCCCCGGAGGTTGACCCTCGCGGTGAGATTGAAATGTGGGCACACTTCGCTCCCACCCATTGCGACCAAAACGCCCCGCGCATGCACTACTACGCGGACACGAAAACAACCGGCAAGGTCTACATCGGCTACATTGGCCGCCACCTGACGAACACGAGGACCAACTGAGCGTCGTGGATATGATGCGGCCCCGGCCTCGTCCCACGATTCAGGGACGAGGCCGGGGCTATCAGTCTGCGAGCTCAGCTCAGTATGAGCGTCACTCC
>BNJU01001283.1_pt1 | contig 25949 bp, 31 predicted proteins | sample 8539281 | NCBI WGS metagenome assembly BNJU01 (sample SAMD00202456, study PRJDB9452) | human saliva metagenome | isolation source: human saliva | place: Japan
GTGCGCAGGAAACCTTATCGCCAAAGAATGCGGACAACAAGGTCGATGTGATTATCTATGCCGTAGAACGTTCCTTTGGATAGCTATAAGTTCAACCTGCTGCATAACAAGCAGCTCTTTCATCAATCAGCTGAAAGACAAACACGCTTGGCAGTCGTACCATCGATGAGGGTTCAATGGATGAGGACAGCGGCATGAACTTTCTCCGAATACGTGGCCGTGCTTTCGGGCAATACCGACCTTTTGGAGAAAAGCAAGATTGGATAAGAAGATTACCACCTTGGAATCAGAGCGCAAGAACTTTCCTCCGTGAGCGTGATGCCGCAACGGGCAAGTTGGCAGAGATTGACAGTTCGTGTCCTTCCATACGGATAAAATCAAAGGAGGCACAGTCTGATTTAGCTCTCTTTGAGAAGCGTGTGGAGCGTGATGATGAAGGTACACCTATAAATAAACTGACAATCAAAGGTGTGGAAGACTGTACAGACATCAAGACTATTGCTGCACGTCTACAGGAAATAGACGAAAAAGCTCGCACCAAAGGGCGAGTACAACAAAAATCGGTGAAATCTATGGTTTCTCCATTATGGTCAAGACAGAGAGTACTTCAAAGGACTTTGTTCGACTGTTCGGTGAACCGCTTCTTTGTGAAAAGGGCAGGAGAGTATCTACTATACCTATAATAATGGTAAGTTGGCAACGGACCCGAAACTTGCGTGTCAGAACTTCATTAATGCCTTGGAGCGTATTCCAAAGGTAATAGAGTCGCATGAGAAGGAAATGGCAAAAGGTTGTGGCCAACAAAGACGTTTACACTAACATTGCTAACAGTTCTTGGAAGAAAGAGGACGAGCTTCGTCACTCAAAAGTGAAGGCTGCGAGCTGGACAGAAAAATAGCCTTTAACACTTTCACCTCAGGAAGAGGAACAAGATGCAAAGGATGAAATGAAACAAGGAGAGGGTCTGTCCGGCAACAATCATTCTGTCGGGAAAGGGAATGATAACCTTTCTGTTCAGGATGCAGAAAGAGGAGAAACATTCGCAGAGTTTCAAACCGAAATGGCGGCATTATCCTTAACGTTATTCCTTAGTTCTTTCTATTAGATTTTTGGCAAATAACGCTTGTTATTGCCAAAAATCTAATAGATTACTTGTGTTGTTTACTATTTGCTTTATCCTAAACCTTTCTTGAAGTTCGGATAGTGCATCTAACAGTTCTTCAAATGAAGGCTTTTTGCCATAAATCATTGATTCCATCATTGCCTGATAGTCTGATTTCCATTCTTCAAGAATATCTTTCCGGGGGACAATCCTGAGACGTTTGCGTACATCAGGGAGTATAATCCACATCTTTCACTGAAGTATAAATTTCTCTATGATGACGAATAGATTCCCATAATGCATCATCTGCAATGGCTTTCTTTGCAAAATCTTTATTCATCATGACGTAAAGGTCATAAAGATGTCGGCTCTTGCGCTCTGCTATCATTCCGTGTCCGGGAATGGAGAAGAGTTCGTGAAGCAAAAACGCCTTTTCAAGGAATGTCTTTGCGGGAATAGCAGTATGAACGGCACTGTCAGCCAATGGTGTAATCGGAAGATGCTCTCCAATAATACTTTTAATTTGTATTGATTCTGTCGGTTCAAGCAATGAACGTGCACTCACTTCCAATACAATATCAGGGCGGAGATATGTAAGCTCCTTGTCAAAAACTGATTTATAGTGAAGATAAATCTGGCGTGGTTCGGGATAGGTGGCGTCACCTTCGCCATTGGGTTGGGCATTAACTGTGACAAACGACTGCAAGCCTTGTCTTTTTAGTTCTTCACAAATCATAGGGGTTAGTTCCTCTAAAACAAAAAGCGATGATGCCTTGCGCAATTTCTTGATTTGTTTTTTTGTGAGATCTCCTTCAGGAGCACCAAGAAAAACAGGATTGACAGCAACATCTATATCTTCCGAGAATCGCTCTATAAGTTTCCAACCTTTGCTCAGACTTGTGCCGCCTTTGAAAACAAGATGCTCTGCTATAGGAAGTGAAAAGATAGTTTGCAAGATTGCAGTTACCCAAAAATCTTTCTCAATCACTTGTGCGGGTAACCCGACTTTATCTGCAATTGATTCATAGACGCTTTTCCGTTGTGAATCGGATAATCCAAGAAACCTATTCATATAGACCAACTATAAATTCCCTTACCTTTGAAGGCATCAGTTTGAGGTCGGCAACTTGAAGGTGAGGATTTTCGTTTAACTTCATTTTAATGGTAGCAACCTGCTCATCAGTCAGGTTCTCTACTTTCCAGTCTTTAAGGGCTGTTGTTAAGAGAAGGGCCAACCGGCTACGGATGGAGAAATATCTGGGAGAGGCGCGCTTGAATTTTATGTTTTTCCCTTCGCCAAGATTTATAGTACGTGAGACGCCATCGGTTAAGTAAGCTATGTTCATCGGTATCTGTTGAGTCAGTCCTAACTGGTATTGGGCATAAAGCCCCGTTGGGACAATTCTTGCGCCATCCCTTTTTGCCATTGCTTTGGCAATATCCTCAAGCGATGGAGGAACCATACCCAGGCCATATACTTTTTCCATTTTGGGGTAGCAATAAATGCCACGTGCAACCCTAAGCATCTGTCCTTTTTCTACGAGACGTTCCAAAGCCTTATTAACGGCATCTCGATTGCCATACGAAATAAAATCTCCCACAAAAAACACAGAACCACGTCCGCACTTCTTTTGATTTTATAAGTATTTTTACTTTCAATGCTTTTCTATCATAATTATAATTGTATTTTTGTCGCGAAACAATGCATTATTCACGACAACAAAAGGTACATATAAAAATCTCATAATCAGCACAAAAACAGAGAAAAAGTACGAGCTTAACGAGCTATGCCAGTATTAATGTACGTATTATCAATTTTGTAACCGTTATTTTTGTAATGTAACTGCTTGCATTTACACAACAAAACAACAATAAAAACCAACAAATACGCATCACCAACTATCTCGCCTTCTCAGCATCTCGTCAATCTCTTCCCTGAGAAAAAGTAATCGTCCATTGGCTTTGAGATATGGGATTTTTTTCCTGCCCAAACCCAGTTGTAAACGGTCTTTGCTCCACTTTTGAGAATCTTGGATACATCAATGATATCCAAGTATTCGGGTCTCAAGGAGGATGGACTGTTGTATCAACAGATTGCTCTTGCAGGATCAGCAGGCGGTCGAGTTTGTCCTCGACGCATCAGCTTTATCAAACAATCGTTTTCTGCCAAGTATCTTCTGTATGATGATCTAAGTACGGCATAGTTCTCCTTTTTGATAGTTACCATTGGTATCTTGTGCCAAGATACGTTGTTCTTTTCCATATAGGCGATGTACTTTCTTTTGCAGTTCTGTCCTTGATTTTCATCTCGCGCATCAGAGACCTCACAAAGTTCTTGATAAGTGAGCTTGAAAGGGGATTTTCGAAAAGCCTCTCTGACAACGCCAATAAGTTCATCGGTCTTGCGCTTTTTCCTTGTCCTCCTTGGACTTTCTCACCACGATAGACGTGCATGTCCTCAGTCTTATCCCAGCCGAAAAAGCATCATCGGTACGTCCAACGGACTTCCGTCACGGACTTTCAATGCCTTTACCACAGAGTATTCGGGATTGTCGTCTTTCTCAATGGAGAGAATACTGCCGCCTTGCGTTGCAGTTCCGAGCCGATATGACCACGGAGTTTGATACCATTCGGTACGAAGTGCAGCACGCAGATGATGCAGGTATTGTAAATCCCCGCCAAGCGATAAAGCTCATCCACAATGGCAATACTTTCCGTCTCATCGTTAGCTGAACGTATCAGGTCGGCTATTCCGTCAATCACCACAAGATGGATGCCTCCATGCCTGTGATGGAACAAGTCCATACTCTCGCGGATAAGCTTCAGCCTGTCCTTGCGGGACAGAGAGGCAAGATACAGGGAATGGCAAAACTTCGGTACTGCCGTCAAAGAAGCCCTACGCAATGTCTTACCCAAGTTCTTGTGCAGCTGTGCCTCGGACTGTTCCGTGTCATAGTGCAGGACTGCTAGCCTTTGGGGATTGGCGGTAATCTCAATCCCAAGGTATTCTCTATCGGCAGTCGTTCTTTCTCCCAACGCTCCGGCAAGGATGGCTCCGACATAGTTGCTCTTTGCCTGTCCCTCACCTCCAGTAATGCAGAACAGATTGTCCTGCGAATAACCATTTTTCACTCTTGCTGACTTCAGTATTTTCAATAACTTTTTCATACTTATAAAAGTTACTAAAGCACCGTTACAAGAGCAACCCGCCACATGCAAATGTTTGCACACTATGCAATCCGTCTCTGCAGACGGTAAGTTTGTTTGTTAGCAGCGGAATACACAGTGTACCAATAAATATAACGAACTAAATCTAAAACATTTTATCACTCTTATATCTTTGTATAATTATTATTGTTTTAGCAAATCAGTGCAAAGGTGCAAGTCCCTTTATATATAAGGGCTTTGCACCTTGCACTGGAAAAATAGCAGTAAAAATCTCTAAAATATTTATGGCTACAAAGATTTGGATATGTGAACAAAAAGATCTAACGAATAGACGTATTGGCATACAGTGGTGTTAAGAGAAAGGGCCATTTCAGGCGTTAAGTATTGGATTATCAGGGAAAAAGGTAAGAAAAATTATGATGCTACTCATTAGAAAATATTCTTCTAAAAAGGGACGAAATTCTCTGATTTTATTTGTATTTTGTAATGCCAATCATACCGTTTTCGGAATCTTTAACCAATAATTAGTATAGGTGGCTTTCACGATATGGCAAAAATCCTCATGATTAAACTCTGCGCTATTCATTGTCTGTTACAGGCACTACTAAGGTCTGATAAAGCCTACTCATCTATAGCTCTATGCGAGGAAAAATCAAATAAAAGAACAAAATATGGCAATAATTTATCTACTCTCGGTATCCTCATCGGTGCAAGCATCATGCTACGCGATGAAAAACAAATCAGCACAGGAACAGAAGATTGCTGCGAGCAATTAGCTGTCCTCCGTAGTCAACTGAAACAGAACGAAAGAATGTTGACGAACGTATTGCGGTAGTGAAAGAGAATGCCCAGCAGCAGCTGGAAGCAGAACGAAAGCATGGCGAACAGCTACGCAACGAACTGCAAAAAGCAGGCTGAGGCGAAGAACCGACTCTTGCAGGAAGAGGTGCGCAATATGGCTGCTCAGATGTTAGATGAGAGTCGGGAGAAGATGAATACGGCTGACAAAGAACGCTAGACGCCCTACTCTCGCCGCTAAAAGAGCGCTTAGAGACTTTTTAATCAGACGGTTACAAACAACAGTAAGGAGAATACTGCCAATAAAACGGAGATAAAAACAACCTTCGAAGAGGCGATGAAACGCCTTCATGCAGAGCAGAAATGACCATCAAAGCAATGCGTGAGAACCAAGAACGGGCTGTAAAGGAATTGCGTGAACAAACGGAACGCATTGGTAATGATGCTGCTTCGCTCACACAAGCCCTTAAAGGTGACTCTAAGATGCAAGGCGATTGGGGTGAGATGATTCTCGATAAGACCTTGGAAGACTGTGGGCTCATTCAGGGTCAACAGTATTTTCTGCAAGAGAACTACAAAGATAAGGACGGTAATAACTTCCGACCTGATGCTGTGATTGTCTTCCCAAACGAAGAACGTGCGGTGATTGATGCCAGAGTTTCGCTGACAGTTACCAGGCGAAATCAGAGAAGAAGATGCTACGGAGCGCGAACGCTATGAAGGAACATGTTTCCTCAATCAAGAAGCATGTCGACGAGTTGTCGGCTAAGAATTACGAGAAACTTGTACCGGGGTGTATCGGTTTTGTACTGATGTTTGTTCCTTACGAAAGTGGCTATTCTGCTGCCTTAAAGACCGACCCTTCAATCCTGCAATACGCTTATCGTAAGCATATTATCATCCTGAGTCCAAGCAACTTGCTCATGGCTTTACAGCTGACACACGATGTGGCAGAACTTCCGTAAGGACAAGAATGTAGAAGAAATCCTCTATCAGTCTAACGAACTCTTCGATAAATTCGTCACCTTTGCAGAGACTTTCGTAAGAGATTGGTACAAATATCGAACGCCTGCAACAAGACTTCAACAAGGCTAAGGGTCAGCTAAACGAGGGAAGGGCAACATCGTCCGCCGCTTGGAAGGATTAAAACATAGGTATCAACCCTAAAACAGATTCCCAGAGAGTCTAGAGTTGCCGAAACAATTCCTCTAAATAGAGCGGCTAAATGAAAGATACAAGAATTAATGCTTATAAAAATGAAGATAGGGGAATCCATGATAGAAATATTTCAGCTATGCTGTTGACAAAAAGATAACTATTACACAAATGAATTAAGGAATTCAAATAAATAAAATAAGATTCTTTTAAGGAGGATTATGTATGTTCCAAGAATTTAAGAAAGACCTAAAATCAGTAGTTTTATCTGAATACAAACTTATGATTTGTATTCTTCGTAATACTAATTGTATTTTTGGAAGTTTATCAATAAGATTATATCAGAAAGCATTGTATGTGTAACAAAAACGGTGACTGATGATAGTGCACTCGTTGCTCTTATCTTTTTCTTATGCCCAGCATTTATTGCATTTATAAGTTACTATGTTTGCAAAGGCTAACACACAGAGACAAGTCGGATGCCGCTCTTCGGAGGCTTCCGCCTCCGGCCGCATGGCAAACCACCGCGGTGTTTTTCATAGTCTGCAGAGGAAAATGTTGGTACGATAATAATTGGATTGTATATTTGTAGTGCAAACGACAAATGACAAACAATTAGAACCGTACCGATATGCAAAGAAACAAAATTTCCTTTAAAGGACAAAAGATTTACATCGGAAATTGATGTGCACGCAAAAACTTGGGAGGTCTGTGTGCTGACCGAGTCGGGTTACAAAGAGGCACCCGCAGCAAGCCTCCGCAAAAGACGCTCTTTGACTTTTGGAAGAAGCATTTCCTGATGGCGAGTACCATGCCGTGTATGAGTCAGGCTTCAGTGGTTTTCGCATACTACGCTCTCAGGAGTACGGCATCAACTGTCGTGACCCATGCCGCAGATGTTCCGACCACCCAGTACGAGGAGGTGATGAAGACCGGATAAGGTAGATGCAGCTAAACTTGCGCGCTCCTTTGCGCGCCGGTGACATCCGTCCCATATACATCCGTGAGAAAAGAGAATATCGATGACAGGTCAGTCATCCGCATAAGGAAGACCATACAGAAACAACTCTTCGGCTACTAAGGCAAGGGTGAAGCACCTGCTGCACTGCAATGGCGTGGAGATACCCGAGCAGTCCGCAAGACCGGGGACGCACTGGTCAAGGCTTTCATCAAATGGCCCCAAGGAGGATGTCGTGCTACTTTTCCTCCTCAAGATTGTCGTTGGACTCTGCTCGTCAAGCAGGTGGAGACGATACGCCGGACACTCTTGGATGCGACAAAATCCATACGAAGGCTTGCGCAGACCAACAGGTATAGAGAACAATTACGAGCTTCTGATGTCGATACCTGGCATAGGTGTGCAGTGAGCCATGTGTATACTGACAGAAATCTACGATGGGAAGAGATCCGTAACGAGAACCAGTTCGCCAGTTATCTCGGCCTAATACTGACCTGTCATACAGTGGAGAGAAAACCGCAAGCGGAGAAGACCTTCCGTGGCAACAAGCATCTCGGACCGATGATCATAGAGGCTGCATGGATAGCCATCTATAGAGATTACGGACTGGGAATGGCCTATGCGGACACAAGCAGTCCATGAAACCGCAGGAAGCTATAGTCAAAATAGCCGTAAAGATGTCCAAACTATCATTTTTCTCGGTACTCAAGAATAGTAGGAAATATGAGCCATACAGATGGGATAAAGAATAACATACAGACTTTTGGACAACTTCATAAAAACGACTCTTTTCATAATTGATGGACCTTCGGGTGTCATCTCCGATAAGATTGTTGCGTTTTACCTATATTCTGAAGAAGTAAATTGTTGGGCGGATACGTCCGTGTCAACTCATAGAAGTTTGTCTGATAGGTCTGTTGTTCGTAGCCTTTCCATACCCGGTGTTCCCATGCCGGGCTGGTGGCTGTTGCTTCTTCGAAAAGTCATCGTACTAACAAACTTCACGCTAGTGATTGATAATGAACAGTTAATAAATTACAAATATTTCCCAATTATTTGGAAAGCAACATAGAAGAGAAACCGCAAGCGGAGAGAAGACCCTTCCGTGGCAACAAGCATCTCGGACCGATGATCATAGAGGCTGCATGGATAGCCATCTATAGAGATTACGGACTGGGAATGGCCTATGCGGATACAAGCAGTCCATGAAACCGCAGGAAGCTATAGTCAAAATAGCCGTAAAGATGTCCAACATCATTTTCTCGGTACTCAAGAATAGTAGAAATATGAGCCATACAGATGGGATAAAGAATAACATACAGACTTTTGGACAACTTCATAAAACGACTCTTTTCATAATTGATGGACCTTCGGGTGTCATCTCCGATAAGATTGTTGCGTTTTACCTATATTCTGAAGAAGTAAATTGTTGGGCGGATACGTCCGTGTCAACTCATAGAAGTTTGTCTGATAGGTCTGTTGTTCGTAGCTTTCCATACCCTGGGTGTTCCCATGCTGGCTGGTGGCTGTTGCTTCTTCTAAAGTCATCGTACTAACAAACTTCACGCTAAGTGATTGATAATGAACAGTTAATAAATTACAAATATTTCCCAATTATTTGGAAAGCAACATAGAAAGATATGATTATCTGAAAAGAGAAACTAAGAAAAATCTCAACGACACTTTATGGGAGTTTTTCATGATTATTATTTTCCTTGGGTTTAAGTTTTTGGGAAAATTTGACTTTTACTCCTATTGTGAAATTAGTTATTTTACATATTTGTTTTTTTGGATTATTTTTACAGAATATATATTCTATAACCTTTATAGAAAAGATTTTCAGGTACTTGCAAGTCCTATAAAAAGCCCACCTTTTTATAGATACTCCACTACAACAGACAAGTATAGTAGGAGTATCCTACTTTAAAACACTTCTGGATAAAAATCCTTTCAACATTCTGATAGATCATTATTTTTGTGAGAATCCAAACTCTTTTACTATATTGCTTGAGCGAACCTTTTGGCATAGGAAAAACTTCTTCTTATGCCAAATGAAGAAAATTATTAGTAAGAAAGAATATCATTGTAGAAATAATTTATGTAGAATTCAGACCTTGGCTTTTGGTGAGAAGCCCTGAAAACAATCATTACAGAATTTTTCTCTATTCTATATCAAGAGTTGGACAAACATTTCATTGTACTCCCAAAGGAATGTTTTCTTCTATCTATCCTTACTTGTTGAAGAAGCCCCAAATACATATTATTCTTTTCATGCTAAAATCATTGTATAAGAAAAGATCCTTGGTTGAAGAACATGACTGAATAATGAAATTTCTAAAAACAAATAGACCGACCTATTATTATATCTATTGATGATGTAGATAGGCTGCATGATGATGAGATAAAGCTGATACTGAATCTTATAAGAGATACCTGCAGACTTTCCGAACCTTTTCTATATAATTGCTGCTGATAAAAGGAACCTATGCCTATCTCTCGGAACGTTTGGGTATAAAAGCTCCAGAGATTTATCTGAAAAGTTCATTAATTATGAATGTCTTTTCCCAGCAATGACGCTGTACTTAAAAAGGTATTCCAAGAGAACTTGGATAGCATTTTAAGAGAATATAGTTGTACAGAATCTGAAAGACTTTATAATAAAGTAGTATCCTTGAGATAGACAATATAATAAATGTATTTGAGAATCCAAGAGATATTGTGAGGTTTTTCAATGTTTTACATTTGCGATGGATTGTATAGAAAGGAATGAGATAATGGCTGAAATAAACATTGCTGATTTATTTGCTATATCAATTATACAACATTTGAACATAGAATTATATAGGACATTTAGAGACGATGATAGTTTGCTTTTGTCATACGATGACCCTAACAAGATCGTTAAGAATATCATCATCATATAGCCCTGTATTCGAACATCCCACATTTGCACAAATAATCCAAAAACACAAATTCTGAAGAACAACATATTAGCATATCGGACACTAAATGATGTTATTGCAGATGTGTCTGCCCAAAAACAGGGTAGTATATCGGTATGTCATCTATTTTTGTTTGAGCAAGAAAGAAAAAGATGTCAACGCTATATTCAATACGTTATGCGGATTCTTATTTTAGATATTTTTGCTTTCACAAAGAAACAGAGTCAAATTTTAGGTGCTTAGTTCGAACAATATTCTCTCCTCATGAAGTTCAGTGTGAACTAGAGATTAAGGAAATAATACAACGTGGTCAAGAAAGTTCTTTTATACATAATATAGATAAATGGCATCATATATTTGAAGACTCTAAAATAGAGATCCTCAAGAAACTCTCCATGTTTGTTTCTTTGCTTTGCGAATTAAAGACAGAAGTTGTTGACCCTCATCAAATTCAGGTAAAAGCGCAAATCATAGATTCTTTTATGGAGACCCTATGGTATTCATATACTTTTAAAGAATATATACTTCAATAAACCTAATCCTATTTCTTCTACTTTTACTCGGTCAGGAAAGAACCTGAAAATAAAAATATGAAAAGATAGAAATGATTTTGGTGAGTATATTAAGTCTCATAAATATGAAGTAAATTTCATCTCTTTAGTTCTTAATAAAATTAGGATTAACAAAAGAGTACTCATTACTCGGTGAAGACAATATTGAAAAGTGGTCTAAACAGATTATTGATAGTTTCATCATAGAATTGAAAAAGTGATGATAAAAATATACTTTCTCGTAAATACTCTCTATACAATAAGTCACGTTGCAGCATTAGACACTGAACATTGGATTATATCTTTTAAAGATTATGTAAAAGACTCTCCATATTTTATGGATTGGATAGCAAGAGTTGCATCCTATAATAATAAAACTTTTGAATGGAATGATTTGTTAAGAGAACAACTACATTTTCCCATCTTTTGAAACCGTGGAATTTGGATGCAAATCGTTGCTAATAGCAAATATCATGAGAATCCAATTCTAAAGGATTTTGTGAAGATATTATATACGACTTAGAATCACTGCAAAACTCTTCGCATCCATATATTGATTATGTCAAGGAGTATTGGATTAAAAATGATTTGAATAAATAAGGTTCTTCCGAAATATGGAATGATAAAGTAAGTCTATTACATAAGGCATACGGAGGAACACAATCACAACAGAGAATGCTAAAGGTTTACAGAAGCGGAGGTTCTTTTGGTCTTCTGTCTTGAAATATTATTACAATATTATCAAGATGTATGCTAAGAAAGGGACTAAAACCACGTAATTTTATCACCGCTGCAAGCCTTTATAAATCAGATAGTTACAAGGGTGATTTTCAAAAGGTGCTTAGTAAGGCTTTCAAAAGGGCGTTAGTAAGGGGCTTAAAGAGCATCTTTTGCAAGCTAAAAGGGCGTAAATTCAAACGCAATTAGCTCAAACTAAAAAATCGAAGGGAGGAAAAATATTTACAAAAGTAGATTACAATTACTTAATTCATTGACCACTAAAAACACTAAAAAGCCTACTTCAACAGATACTGCTTTCTCGACTCTATGATATCTTCCATATTTTCGCTTTCGCCCACGAAATCAGGTTATTGATAAGCGGTAAGAGGCTTTTGTCTTTCTCTGTAAGCGAATATTCGACACGAGGTGGGTATCTCAGGGAAAGGCTTCACGAAGGATAAGCCCATCTCCTCCAACGTCTTCAACGTTGCAGTAAGCATCTTTTGAGAAATATCAGGGGATGTTGTGTTGCAGCCCTTAAAGCGTTGGCTATTATTGTTTTCTAATGTGAAAAGCACCAACATCGACCACTTATCCCCTACTCTTGACAGTACGTTACGTATAGGACAACTGGATAAAGGGCATCTCTTTACTCATTTCTATTCATTCTATAAGTTCTTTAAGTCATATTACTGCACAAAAGTAACTATTATAAGCTAAGACTCGCATCTTTGTGTTAAACTATGTAAAAACACACATACATTAAATGCTCATTGTCAGCATTACTACCCTCAAAGTAACTGGTTGACATTTGCGTGCCTACTTGTAGAACAAATTGAAAGTCAATACTTTGCATCATCAAAACAAACAAAAACAATAAAACAAAAGAATTATGAAAAACAGTTGAAACGATCAAGAACGGTAAGAACTTCACAGCAGCAAACGTAAGTCTGCAGGATATCAAGGACCATGTGCTCCACTCTGGAGAGATAGAGATTCCAGGTAAGATATTCGCTGGTCAGGCACTGCAGACAACAGGTAGCGATCTTTCATTCCAGACGCTCGTTCCCGGACAGGATAGTGGTTTCCTTCACACACACAAGACACACGAGGAACTTTACTTTATCCTTAAAGGTGAAGGTGAATATCAGGTTGATGGTGAGGTCTTCCCGTAAACCGGCTGGGTAGTATTATCCGCGTTGCACCGTAGGAAAAGCGTGTCTGAAGAACACCGGTAATGACGAGATGTTAATGCTTTTGCATCCAGTATAAAGCTAACAGCTTTTGCAGAGGAAGATCCCCTATGACCGACGGTGTGATATTGAACGACGAACTAAAATGGTAATTGATCCACTCTTCCCAACGTGTCCGATACGTAATGTCCTCTCACGAATATGCGTAGCGGACACGCTTTGCCTTATCCAAATGCTTGGTAGGAAAGGTGAAGTGAGCTACGAAGCGTTAAGTCAAGACTTGTCCGATGGACCCTATCCGCCTCGTTAATGGTCTTGAAAGAAGACAATATTATCGTTGAAAACAACAAGCTATACAGCCTTTCAACCATCGGAAAGGAACTCTATCCACTCATCTCAACCCTCATCACTTGGTGCGAAAAAGAATTTTTCCCACCTACAACAAATAATACAAATAGAACGAAATGGGACGTAGATTCTCACCAACATACTTTACTTTTGGCTAAATAAAAAGAGGGTGTACAAAATACAAATACCATTTTGATAATCTTGCTGTTTGAACAATCTATTGAAAAAGACCATTTCTGTACTGATTTTGAGTAAAGAAATGGTCTTTTTCTTTGCTTTTCTAGGAAAAACCTGCTTTATAGCTTGAAAGTAATCAAGTTATTAATTTGCATTTTGACACACCCTCCTTTTTGTTATATAACATAGTCTATTAACTAAAAGACCAACCCTTTGAATATCAGGATAACAAAAAGCACTATAACTATATGCTTAATATACTCCTATCATTTATCAACCAGCACTATTTATAGAACCCTTTATCCATTAAGAAATCATAGATATCAATAAATAAGATACCATCTTTCATCTCTGATAATGAGGGCTATGATCACCACTTATAACAATTTTCTGAAACGAATCATCTATTCTTCTAGTGATTGTAATTTTGGTCACGTTTCGTATCATCAGGAATGCTGAAAGCTGATTGAATATAAGTTCTCTCATAACCTGCTACAAAAACAAAGTCTACTTCAAGTGTCTTTTCATCTTCTTCCCTTCTTCATCCTTAGTGTTCCAAATAACCTCACCACATCCACAGACATCCCACGTATAACGTAATTCGTTATAAATAGCATTTTCCATCAAGTGAGTTCTTTCTACTTGACGAAAGTTACGAGAGCACTTTCTCAGCCCCTAAGTCTTCAAAATAAAAACTTGGAAGGCGTATCTATATAACGTTTACCCTTAATATCATAACGTAACGCACGTTCTATAATAAATGCATCTTGCAAGTAGTCTAAATAAACTTGATGGTATCTTTGACTTATCGTACTTTTCTTTACTCGTTCGAGTGTCTGCAAGCTTCCTGTTAGTCAAACCACCCACAGCAGAAGCTAACGTACTTATCTGTTCTTCAAGATCACCATCCAGTTTGATATCATATCGTTCTTTTATATCCGTCAAATAAGCATGCTTAAACAAACTTTGTAAATAGTCTCACTTTCTCTTGCATAGAAGTCATTGTACTCACCTGTGGTAACCCACTCATAAGTCATATATCTCATCCAAAGATTCTCAATTGACTCATCTCGGCTTTTGCATTATGTATTTCAAGAAAGGAAAGAGGATGTATCTTAATTCCCAAACCACGACCTCGAAATTTGCTATTATATCCTTGGACAGAAAACGAGCATTAGACCCTCGTAACATATATATCAGCATCTTTACTGCAAAGTATGAGTTAAGCACATCTTCAAAAATCACTAACAAGTTGGACTTCATCAAGTAAAATATAGTGCATCTCACTATCTTTCAATCTACTATCTATATATTCAAGTAACCTATCAGGGTCCCTTTAACACTTTGTTTCTTCGATCTTCAAGATTGACCATAACAATGTGTTCGTCATCCACCCTTCGGTTTTTAAAGCCTCTGAAAAATAACTTAAAGAGAAGATATGATTTGCCTGATCTCCTCATACCAGTAATGACCTTAATCATTCCATTATGTCTCAAATCTATCAATCGTTTGAGTAATGCATCACGTCTTATTTCCATGCCGTTCTATATTTTTGCACCTATCCGCATTTTTGTCGACTGCAAATATAATTAATTATTGATATAAAAGCAAATCTATTCAAAAATAATTCTGATTTACAAAAAGCGAAGAATCAGCTTTGTTTTACCTAATATAACTGAAACACTTCATATACTATTCAGCTAACATAGAACGAATAGTGAATGTAAATAATGTGATGGCAAGTTACGGACAGATAGTGAGAATCAAAAAAAGATAGGGAATGACAAATTATGATCCCTATCTTTTTATTTATCAAATGACTATAATAAGCTATTTACTTCCAATACCTTGAACTCAGCACCTGTTGCGAAGTTCCTGACCAGACTGTTCACTGAGGGCTGTCAGACGAACAAAGCGAGCCTAACATGGGTGTGGCGAGAAGGATAGTCTTTCCTTTCTGTTGTTCTCAAACTCACCCTCAGCAACAGCCTCTGCCCCATGTCTTGCCGTCGTTGCTAACCTGAATGCTGTACTTCTGATGTTACCATTGTTGTCCTGACGTGGAGGTAGGTGAAACCCTTGATAGTCTTCACGCCACCACAGTCGAAGTCAACCCAGTGTGGGTAGTTAGCCACAGTAACAGAGTACATTGTGTGCCAGTAGCTGCTTGAGTTACCATCGGTAAGATGGCTTGCATCGCCCTCACCACTCTCCCTGACTCTGAAGCGAAGACCACTGACAATGGGATGTTCTCAATGCGTGAGAAGGATTGAGAAGCTCACGCCAATCATTTCCCTTTGTCCAAGCTGAGAAATCGTACCACCATTGCGCAAGTTAACAGGACCAGTGTACTCACAGCCTCTTGCTGCCATTAACACGATAGTAGATGTCGCCCTTCGCTCCATTTGCATTGATTGTCACATTGCTTCGCCATCACGCATACGATGAAGTGGTGTGGCACCGTTAAGACTTACATCTGCATTGCTAACGAGGTCGTTGTCTTAACAGAGTTCATCGGACGAATCATATAACTGAAGGTATGTAGCGTTGCGCATCACACGGTCGCGCAATAACGGACCACCCTGTCCACAACTGTTACCACCAAGACCAGTGATAGCCATGTCAAGATGCAAATGCGTGTATTCGCTCTGAGGCAGTTCTGTGGGTGATTAGCCAGTGCAACCGTATTATCCGACCAAGGAAGCGCCTGAGAAACCCATCTTATCCTTAGCCACGAAAATCGCACCATAGAGGCATCGTTGCCGTCATTACCAGTGAGAGAGAGCCAACGAGCATCCTGATGGTTACCCGCATCTCGGCTTAGGAAGGCAACGAACTCATCATTAACGTCCTGTTGCTCGTAGATGCCACTCATCTGACCCGTCTTACGGTCCGGATAGTTGTCAGTCAGTACCACGATCATGTAATTCAACAAACTGAGGACTTTAGGAACACGTACGGTATAAACCCAACTTAGCGAGTGTCAAATTAGGCTTATTGTTTGTACTGCGCTTTCGCTCTCAATACTACCGTCAGGGAAGATAGTAAACCACCCGCGTATTGAAGCGAAACGTCCTACCAAATGGCTTTTCCTATACTCGATGAGCTTCTTCCAGTTGGCATTGCCACCTTCAAGGCGATAAACTATAAGGTGCCTGTGACTCAACATTGAACACAACTGAAACAGAAACCGTCAGCATTTGCGGGTTGTATAGTTAGTACACTCGTGCTAGGTAGGTTGTTCAAACCGTTTGCATACCATGCTTCGTAAGCCCAGTTGTCATTGTTAACCCATGCACGGAAAGCATTCAACTCCGTCCACAAACCATCTGCACGATAGTCTTACCATCGTACTGAAGGTTATAAATCGTACCTTTGTGAGGTCGAATGTCGCTGTGAAGGTCTTGCCGTAGAAGACTATCTTATTGTCCTTTTCACGGCAGACATATTCACCTTACCTGTTGCAGCGATAGCTGACGAGCTGCTGCTACCTGTACAGGCAACTGCTCTTCAGCCTGAACATATCCTGCCTTTGCCCATGGCATATCATGTTTGAGGCGATAGGTAATGTGGAGGAGGTACTTTATTTGGGTCAAGCACCTCATTGAGTCCCGCGATTGTAATACTTCATGTGTTCTTGCAGGTACACTACCAAGCTCAAGGTCGCCCTTCTCAACGGTTACACCATCAGCTGTCAGGCTATAAGACATTGCATAACCACTGAGATCATCAGAGTAGTAGTTCTTATTGAATACATCCAAAGTAGCTGTCTTTAGCATCCTTCCAGCTTGTTCCGATATACTGATACACCTTCTTCAATTCCATAATACTGTGGCTTTGGAGTCCTCATCACCGAAGATAACACCGTTCATAAACAAACTGTCCATCATTAGGCGTATCACCGAAGTCACCACCATAAGCGAGGTAACGCTTGCCAGTCTTTTGTGAGTTGTACATACCTCGTCAATCCAGTCCCGTGATAGCACCACTCCATAAAGAAGTTCTGTAGACTCCATTGCCTCCGCAATAGTCAACGAGGTTACCAACAGCGTTACCCATTGAATGGGCATACTCTGAGATATGGAAAGGATACTTGATACCCATCTTACCCTCTTCACTGCATCACGTGTCCAAGCAATACTTGATACTGGTTAGAACCCATATCCACGATGTCGTTATGGTGCTCATACTGTACTCGGTTCTGAAGCATCATGTCTTCAGAGAGTCGAGGCTACAACAAAGTTATGACCCGGTCCCGCCTCGTTACCCAAACCCGTGAGTAACGATTGAAGGCTGATTAACCAACTGACGTGTCATTGCCATTACACGGTCAACGTGGGCTGCTTGGAACTTCGCACGTGAGAAAGCGATGCCTTGCCATAGAAGTACTCATGGCTTCAATGTTTGCCTCTGCCTCAAGTAGATACCATACTTGTTGCAGAGATAATAGAAGTAAGGGTCGTTAGGATAATGAGAGGTACGTATGTGATTGATATTCGCACACTTCACTCAGCATAATCCACGTTCCATCTGTTCACGAGAGATAACCTCACCTGTCACATGGGTTGGTATCGTGGCGGTTTACACCTTTGAGTTTCACTGGTTTTCCATTGATATAGTAATATCTTCCAGCCAAACCGAACTCGTCCTGACTTGCAGGTATCCTAATCTCAACCGTACGGAAACCAGTTTGGAAACTTATCGTTTCAACAACTTTCTTACCCCTGCATCAGCTCACCAACGACAACATAGACGTTAGGCTCCCTCAGCTGTCCATGCTGCCGCATTGTTCACGGTAAGTGTCTGACGAACATTAGTCTGTCCGTTGCTGCAAGTGGTCTCAGCTCTTCGCATCTCGAAGGTTGCCACCAACTCGTTGTCATCCGCAAAGAGTCTGTTCTCATAGATACCCAACGCAGGTGCAAAGCTCCTCTGTATTCTTGCGGTGAGGTTCTGCAATGTTGTATTGAGATCGACAGTACCCTTTACCATCAGCGAAATGATGGGATGATTTCACGTCAGCAATATGTACCTTCGGAGTAGCTGTTACGCTCACCCTCACGGAAGATACCTGGAAGACGGAACATATCCTGTGCCTCGAGGAAACTACCGTCAGACGAACGATAAACCTCTACTGATACCTCGTTCTTTCCCTTAGTGATAAGGCGGCAATATCGAATGAGCCGCATTGCGTGAGTTCTTTGAGAAACCCACGCAACGACCATTAATCCACAAATAGAAGAATGAGTCTACACCATCAAAGTTCAGGTAGACTTCTGATCGTCCCAAGTTGCTGAATGTCAAAGCTTCTTCCGAACTGAACCGCACTCTCATTACGATATTCGTGTGGTATAGTTCTCGTGTCGGTTCACGCATAACACTCTTTCTTCCAGTCACCCCGGTCTGATGTTATACTTAAAGATAACCCACTGATTTATGTAGATTGGCACACCATACTTCAATGTCCCATCCTTCTGAATACCCGCCATATTCCAGCTTACAGGCACCTGCAAACGGTCCCACTTGCCGTCATCACAACCCTTGTAAAGAAGTCCTTGACGCCCATCGGGATCTTTTGAGAAGCGAAAAATACCATCTTCCGTTAAGAGAAAGATAGTCCTTGCAAACTCGGCAAAACCTTTTCTTGCCCTCGCCAACTGACGAGAAAGAAGAAAACAACGCATGCGCTGGCAGCTTGTTATAACCCAATGCACCGGGTGACTGCCATCTCATTACCCGTTGGTGCTGTTGCCTGACTCGAAAGAGATAGCCTCCCGCAGGATAGTCATCAGCCCGTAAAGGCGCAGCCAGCTAATGACGTATGGCCACATAAACCGAATAATAATTGTTTTGCAGTAATGGGTTAGGTGTTATACGCTTTCTGAACTGTCTCTGACCGCCTCTGGGCTGGGCATCTTCAAAGACGCTATGAGACTGTTACTCAGCTTGGTAAGCTCTACTCCATTTAAAGAGATAAACGTAGGCAAAGTTATTACAAATAGGGCAGCAGGGAAAGAGGAGGGTACAAAGTGGCACACACTATGCCCTTTGGTCGTTGATTGAGTAGACAAGTTGGATGAGGTAACTGCAAAGACATAAAGAGCAAAAAGGTACAAGAACACAAGAAGAACAGAGTATAAAAACCATTGGTTATAAACAAATAATGAATTATTTTCATGATATTTTGTTCGTGAAGATAATATTTCTTTTCATGAAAATAAAATTCTTTTTCCTCGTGAAAATAACCTGAGTTTTGTAGTTATAGGCAGGGCAACCGTGAGTCCGTTGTCTTACGATGCTGACCATACTCATGAGTTTTATAAGTATGTTAAGCGATGGTCCGAATGTGTCTTTTGAATGGGTCACCAACGGTGTCACCGACGATGGTTGCTTTGGTGAGCATCGGAGCCTTTACCACCGAAATTGCCTTCGATATACTTCTTGCATTTGTCCCACGCACCACCTGCATTCGACATGAATACGGGCAAGGGTGAAGCCTTTGCCAAACCGCCTATACCACCGTTTAATACGCCTGCCACACCGAGCAGAAGACCAACGATGACTGGGATAATGATGGCTAAAAGTGAAGGAATAATCATCTCGTTGCGCACTCGGTACCGATTTCCACGTATCGTCCATAGTCTCGGTGTGCCTGTTCCTTCCAATATCTCCCTTAACTCTCGGAACTGACGGCGCACTTCGTCACCATCTGGTTTGCTGTTCTACCTACTGCACACCATCTGTGAGTCCGCAGAAGAGGGAACTGGCTGTGGCACCGATGAAAGCACCGACAAGCACCTTGGATTCATCAGGTTTACTTAGAAGTTCATGAAAGTCCGGAATCGTTGCCTTTGTCGCATCAATGGTTTCGCCTGCAACGTTGGTCATCTGCGTGCACACGAGCCATGGCAATCTTAATTTCTTCGATATAAGAAAGCTAACAGTGCCAAAGCTGTCGGTGCGCAGCTGAACCGATAGCAAAAGCCCTTTACCCGTCGCTGTGGTGTTGCGTAATGCGTCAAGGGCGATCTGTGCGATGGCGCACTCCGCTCCTAACTCACTCATCTCAGCGTTGCCGCCCGAGGTTGTCGGCAATCGGTCCGTAAGCATCTGTCGCCCAGTGATGCCCAAGGTGGAGAGCACACCAACCGCAGCGATACCGATACCATAGAGTCCGTGCTGAATGGAAAGTGCGACATAGACATATCAAAGCCGCTAGCAGCAGAGGTAACTCAGCATAGTTACAGGAAATAGAAAAGGATAGAGAACGCAGGGTGGAAAATCACCTGTGCCTCATACCTTTATAATAACAGTTTGCCGAACTGTCTGACTCGCCTCAGAAATAGCCTTTTGCTGGCATGTAGCTCTGAGAAGTATAGTACCCGCTGCCTGACCGATGATAACTCCAGCTGCCAAACCAGCAATCACCGAGAAGCTAACACCGAGCCAATTCTTCCAAGCCCAAGAGGTAGAGACTCAGGAAACTAGCAGCAGCAATGAGCACGGCAGCCGTGTTCTCGTGCCGAGTCCCTAAGGCGTGGAGGAGGTCGCTTCATCGTCGCACCTTCTTTCTGTTCTTACCAGAGAGGGTACCAAAGCAAACCTCACACCCACCGCGGCGATGAGCATTGGCGCAATGACCGCACGCAACTGCATCCGGGCCTTGACGAGTCTGCAAAGGCGGTTGCACCCAAGGCTGCGGTTGAAAGAATCGAACCGCAATAGCTCTCGTAGGGGTCGGCGCCATACCCGCCACGTCACCCACGTTGTCGCCCACGTTGTCGGCGAAATCGTTGCTGGGTTGCAGGGTCGTCTTCGAGGGATGCTGGCTTCGACCTTACCCACAAGGTCGGCGCCCACGTCGGCAGCCTTTGTATAGATACCGCCACCCACACGAGCAAACAGCCCGTGTCGATGCGGCGGCCATTCCGAAGGTCTAACATCGTTGTTGGCGATGGTGATAAAGCATTCTGCAGCTCGTTGTCATCTTATCGGAATAGAACCAAGTAAGGACAGCCGAAACCAAATAGCAATGTCTATTAATCCTAAACCTACGACAACCAAAACCCATGACTGCACCGAACGGAAAGCAATCTTTGGGTCCGTCGTTGAGTCCCTACGATGCGCTGCATTGGCTGTCCTCTTTGCACTGCGCCATAGGTAGCCGTTTTCATACCAAAAGAAACCAGGCAAGACCAAGAGAAGAAGCCGCCAGTCAAGAAAGCGAAAGTGGCACCATTCATTCTGAGCGTTGAGGCCGCAAGCCATGATGGCGAAGACAATAGCAAGAACGACAAAACCATCAAAACGACTTTGGTACTTGCTGTTTCAGATACGCCATGTAGCACCATCGATTTCGTACGTGTCAGCAATTTCAATCATGCGAGGTGCCTCTCTCAGCTTTCTCATCACAGACTTAAGAAATACTCATGCATAGCCAGCGCACACACTGATGCGATGGGTGAGGAGCTACCTGTTGTGGGATGTGTTCCAGACTCAATATCATTTGGGTTATGTAATAGATTTTGTTACTTGCTCGCAAATATATATATATTGATATCGCAAAGAGAATTAAAGGGAAAATAAAAAGCCTCACCGTCGGGTATGTCGTAATTAACACACTCTCAAAATGATACATGAACCCCGAAAAGTCTTTTCTAACTCGGAGTCTCATATCATATCATTGATACATCCTCTTTGCTATATAGAATCTTTTATTCTTATATTAATCGAAGTTTGTAAGCTATTTTCATGCAAATCAAAACTAACACATGCTCAATTGGTTTCTAAAAGATGCCTAATTGAAAAGCTTGCAAAAGATGCCCTTTAAAGCACTACTAATTCTTGACAGGTCCAAGTAAGCACCTTTTGAAAGCACCTCTGCAAGTTGGTTGATTAGCTGTTAGTTACCAAAAGGACTTTTTAGAGGAGTTGGGAAGGATTCAAGGGAGTGATTGAGTGTTGCATAGGTATTTTCTGACAACAAAAGCAGGGGGATTAAGTGTTGGCTACTAGGCTGGTGAAAATGGCTGCATAAATTATTAGGATTATTGGAGTACTAGCCTTATTTGGCTACTAAATTATTAGGATTAGGTCGTGTAGCCTTATTGGGCTAATTAGGCTGCTGTGATACCACCCACGATTCTCAATACAGGGATAACAAACGCCTATCCCTGTAGGTCTTACTCACTGCTACGCCCAAAGGGCAAACAAAGTAAATTGTGTTACCGTACCAATTCCAGCAATATCGAGCAACCTCAGATGTGATGGCTGCCTGACGTGCGTGTTATACTGCAAGTTGAGTCCACGAAGGTCAGCTCGTCAGCATTATCTGTCATGCGGTCTGTCTGGCATAACCATTCGCGCTGCATGCTCGGAGGCATTACTGTCCAGAAGGGCAGTATAAAACCATGTGGTGTAGCAGTTTCGGTACCACATGTTGTCAAAGACTGTATGCGGGTGTCGGCTCAACGACGAAGCCATCATTCTGAGGAGCAACAGCCTCATTATTAGACTTCTGTGTTTTCAGACTGTCCGTTTTCTCTTGAGATAGTCCCTGTGCAGCCTTGCTCAGAAAATATTTGATGAAAAGATCGCGCGTAGAGTCGTGCGGTGAGCTCTTTCCGCACAAAGGTCGATCGGAAGGAAATTCTTACGCTGGAGATCGACTTTCCTGCACTCTTGAAATGATGATGGATAATCTCACGTATCGAACTCGCCATCCAGTCCATTTCTGGTCCCAACTCTGGCAGCATTACGCGGCACTCTCAGAATTTTGGCTATCAGCAAGCTGCGGATAAGGATATCACAGGTGATATCACGCTTCTTTGCTGCTTCATACGCTTTCGTCCTACTGGATGAGATGACTAATATCCTGCCCGGTCAAGTCGTGCGCACGATATTCGTCTTATCGTATGTTGCATCAACTTGATGACATTCGCAATCGAATCGGCAGGAGAGAACTGTTTGAGGAGAACACGAGTAAGGCAACACGTTTCACTGGTCTCTGCTCGTACCGAGACGGAGTGTCACGTATCAGGCGTAGAGACAAGGAAAGCGCTGAGAGATGTGTTTCGAGCATAGCCTCAAGGGAGCGTACTCTCGATGGCATTCGGCGTTGTAACATTGCCTTCGACGCAACCATCTTCCATCGCACTCGTAAATCTTTACGAGTACTCTGAACACTGGCGATGCGAGGTCTTGATTTTCGCTGATGATGCCATTCTGTATTGTCTTTATTTGTATTGTCCACGGCAATGTGCGTCGGCGGCTTCTTCTGATTACGCCTTGATAGAAGTATCTCTGAGGTTGCACCAGCAGCAAATCGCTGATGACATCGGCATGAGCAGTGCGTGGTGTCGAGGATGGTCTGACACTGGGATCTGTCAACAGGTCGCATCAGGCCGTGTACACTGCAGGAGGATGATCTGCTCACCACAGGCATTGGACTGTACTGGCTGGATAAGCAACTGGTTGTTCTTACGTCCACGGTCGGGATATGGCGCGCCGCTGGAACGATGCGCCAGCTTCGTTGCTGTCAATCTTCGGCATGCACCAGCTACCTTCTTCATACTCTTTATCTGTGCGGAGCCACCTACACGCGAAACGGAGATACCCACGTTGATTGCTGGGCGGAAGACTTGGTTGAAGAGGTCGGTTTCAAGATAGATCTGACCGTCGGTAATAGAGATTACATTGGTAGGGATGTAGGCTGACGTCGCCTGTGGGTCTCGATGATAGGCAGTGCGGTGGCAATCCTCCCTTTACATATCCTTTCATACACTCCTTGGGTCGTTCATCTTCCTGCTATCTCCTGCTGGTTGTTGATGCGCGCTGCACACTCAAGTAGTCAGAGTGGAGATGAACACGGCATCACCAGGGCTAGAGGCCTCCTGACGGACGACGAAGTATCAGTGATACCTCGATAAGCCACCGCCTGCTGACAAGTCGTCGTAGATGACGAGAGCAGAGTAGCCTCGGTCGCGGAAGTATTCGCCGATAGCCGCAACCGCAAACGGTGCATAGTACTGCATAGCAGCTGGGTCGGCAGCCGTTGCGCTCACGATGATAGTGTAAGGTGGGCTCCCGCTGCTGAGGTTCTGCTGGTGTAGCCACGGTGGTGACTTCTGTCCGATAACATATATACAATGGTGGGATTGCCCTGTTCATGAAACTCTTCTGGTTGAGGATGGTGTCAACAGCAATGCATTTGTCTTACCGTCTGACAGTCGCCAATGATAAGCTCGCTGTCCGACCGATAGGTATCGTGAGTCGACCGCTTTCAGACCTACCTGTGCAAGAGTGGTTCCTTAACGGGTTGACGATGGAGAAATAACACCCGGTGCCTTACGGTCAGTGGCATCTCGAAAGCGCCGGTGAGGTCTATTTCCCCCTTACCATCGATAGCCTCTCCAAAGCGGATTGACGACACGTCCCAAGAAGTTATCATTCACTCGGATAGAGCAGTACGGTGGGTTCGCTTCGCATCTCTCCTCTTTGATGCCTCAGAAGGACCGAAGGACCTGAACTCAACATTGTCTTCTTCCAAGTTCATGACGATAGCCATGGTGCCATTCAAATTCAAGCAACTCGTTGACTTCCCAGCGTTTCCGAGAAAGTAGCAGACACGTGCCACGCCGTCACCGACAGTCAGTACGTACCAAACCTCATCAAACTTTCACCGGGTGATGCGGTTCGCTAATAAGGATCTCCAGACACACCTCACTTGGTTTAATTTTATCTGACATGTTATTAATCTAATTACTTTTTTTTAATTGTGTGGGGATAGCGTTCAGTTTACTCTTCACGCTGGCGTCCATTCTGTAAAGTATCGTACTCAAAGTCAAAGCCACCTATAGTGAAGGTCAACCTCGGTGAACTCAACGGTTCCTGTGCTCTGGGTTCTTCAGTGCTTTTCATCTTGCCTCTTCCGTCTGGGGAAGAGACAGGCCGAGCTGTGATGACCTTTCCGCGAATGGTGTTCTTCTGCTTACGATACACAGAGCGACATGATCATTCGCCATAAAGCCGCAGCAACTCTCGTCCTTCAAGACAGGAAGGAAGTTGCCAACAAGCTCAGGACGGTCGTCGCCACAGGCTGCTGTGCTTGCGCTTCTTATCCTTCGGAAACATCATTTCCAATCGTCATGCGGGTTCGGGCACCTGGAAATAACTCTGGGCGAAATGTTTGCGCGATAGCGCCCACCTTGTCCTCGATACTGCTCACAGGCAGACTTCAACAGCGCACAGGCATAGCGGGCGATATTACACCTGTGTTCATAGCGATTATTTGCTGTTCGTTGGAAAGCAACATCCAATAAACTGTTGATAAGCTGGTCTGCTCAGCGGCTGAACCAGATAGTTCCTTATGCAGAATCTTCTCAGCGTCTGCAGAAAGTTCTGCAACCTGCGAACGAATGTCGCGAATGGCGGCCTGCTTCTGGCTTTCAATCTCTGCTGGCTTCAGAAAGGATGCGGCACTTTCTCGTCGCGTGCCTTTTCTGTGCCTGTCCGACTATGTTGTCACGATGTTTCAGACGCCTCTCTGAGTTTGCCTGTTTCTCACGTGCCTCCATCGCTCCTCACCTTGTTTCTGAATGTTATAAGCCTCAAGTTGGCTTCCTCCAGCTTTAACCAAGGCTCTCGTCAATATACTCCTTACGCTCGTTCACCATCTTGATGATGAAGGCCACATTTCCATAAGACGAAGACCATAAGAAGACAGTGTCATCAAAAGAGAGTGGCCACTATCTGGCAATGTATGTGACATGCTAAATTACTTTTTCTTGCAATTTTGATTAATTATTCTTCTGCTTTGTTTAGAATATACACATGCGT